>Ga0209673_1000274_pt1 | contig 97111 bp, 116 predicted proteins | sample AraplaCol_mMS_r2_2_FD_184274 | JGI IMG/M metagenome (GOLD analysis project Ga0209673, IMG submission 184274) | Arabidopsis root microbial communities from North Carolina, USA - plate scrape MF_Col_mMS_r2 (SPAdes) (version 3) | ecosystem: Host-associated > Plants > Roots > Endosphere | place...
CTTCTCATCTCTCTCTCTCTCTCTCTCTCTCTCTCTCTCTCTCTCTCTCTCTCTCTCTTCAAGATGTCTGATTCTGTGTCTACTACTAACACTCGCACTCGAGTTCTTTACTAGTATGCGAGCTGCAAGTCCGTCCAACACACACCTCAGATATAAATATAACACGACAGTACATTTTGAGAATTACAAATAGTTAAACACGTCAACATGCCAATTGAAACTCCCAGTCATTCCACTCCCTTCTCTCAACGCCCTATCATCATCCTCGGTGCCGGCATCATCGGATGTGCCACTGCTCGTCAACTCTTACAGCACGGTTTCTCCGTTCACATAGTAGCGGAGTTTCTCCCCGGAGATCAGGACATTTCCTATGCCTCCGCCTGGGCAGGGGCTGCTTGGCATGCTGCCGGTGGTATTACTCCAGATCAGCGGTACCTACAGGTCATCACCCATCGCATCTTGCTGCAGATGTCCCGAGATCCAAACTCCGGCGTAAATATCGTGGATGCCCGGGAGTTTTTAGAGAAAGAGCCAGCTCCAGATTCGGCTCTATGGGGAAGAACAGTGGTCTCTAAGGTAATCACTTACTACCCACTGCTTACTGCTTTTTTTCTGCCTGTTTAGTATATATACAATGCTAACGGGCAGTCTTCAGTTCCGCGAGATGGACCCCTCAGAGTACTCCGCCGAATTTCACTCAGCATGGGCATATCAAACTCTCGTGACGGACCCCACTCGACACATGCCCTACCTTCGCCAACAGATTGAGGCTCTTGGGGGTGAATTCCTACGACGGCGAGTCGATTCCCTCCAACAGCTATATCAGATGTTCCCGGAATCTCGTATCTTCATTAATGCCAGTGGATTGGGCAGTCAGAAGTTAGCAGACGTCCTCGATGATCGATGCTTCCCCGAACGGGGCCAGAATGTATTCCTCCGCACTGATCAGTGCCACACGATGTATTTTCGAAATGGTCAAGAATATACCTACGTGATCCCCCGGCCCCAATCTGGTGGAGTCGTACTGGGAGGTGTCAAACAACAGGATAATTTGTTAGTCTCCCTCTGTCTCTTCCAATCATCGATATCTTTGGATTATTCCAGTAGAAGAAATAAGCGAGCCGCCACTAACCCTACAACCAGGTCCTCGGAAGTTGATCTGAATATCGCCCAGGATGAGATTACTCGAGCCCATCGATTGGCCCCGCATGTGGTTCCCAAATACCCTGCAGATGAGACGATCAGTCATATCATTGGGATTCGACCATCTCGACGCGGAGGATATCGATTGGACTCGGTTGAGAGTGGACAACGCACCATCCTGTCAGCCTATGGCTTCGGTGGCGGCGGTTATGCATTTTCATACGGGGTTGCCGACGCCCTCGTTAAGATGGTGGAGGAAAGTGAGCGCAGGAATGTGATTGTCTAGTTTTACTCTTGACACTCCTTTTATTGTTCTTTTACACTTCATTCACAACTTCATTAGCATATTGTATTGTCTGACCTGTTGATGTCTCATCTGCATGCTGTTCTGTACTGTTCTCTTTCCCTGAGCATCGCCATATATTGCCATCTATAGAATATTGGCCCTCCAGTGATCTATCATTCTCTTCTTTCATCCTTTTATCCTTTCTTCCTTTCATCCATTTATCCTCTCATCTTCTCATCTTCTCATGTAATCATTTTCTTGTTTGAAACTCCACGCGTTCGCCAAGTCCAAAAAAGCGTGACCGAATTTCTTCCCCGCCGGCGAAACTTGCCGTCCACTCAACTTCGCCTCGTCTTCGTCAAATCCCCGCCAGGTTTTCGAGTCTTTCTTTTCTTTCTTCTTCTCGGCCCTTGCAGATCCGGTTTTGGTTCTTTTCTTGATTCTTGAATTCTTCTATTTTTCTTCTCTTCTTCTTCTCTGTTCTTTCTCTCGGCCCTATCTCTCTCTCTCTCTCTTCGTGGGCGCAATACTCCATCCATGCACACGGGTTTCACTCGGTAGAAGGTCGGAGATTGCTCAACATCTTTCGACAGATTGCGCGTACTTTTTTTTTCTTCTACGATTTCCTCCTCGAGTCTACCCGATCATTCCGTATACGCTTTGAATGAGTCCTTTGGGTTGTTCCTCTTGGAGTGTTGGTCCTGCCTCTAGGCAGGACGGGTTGAATTGAAAATGGTTCTGGACCAGCAGATGCTCCACCTTTCTCTTGAGGATCGTCATCCAGTCAGTTTCGACATGCTTATCACTCCACCGGCGGAAAATGAAGACCGGTCGCATGAATCATCTCGACGAACGAAATTACCAGGCAAAATGTCGGATCCTATGAGCCGGATTTATCGATGTACCCCAACACCCACGATTGTCCTGGATGGCTCTCTTCGCGTGACTGAAGTCTCCAACAGTCACCTTCAGTTGTTTCAGAATACACGCGAGCAGCTTATTGGATCCAGTGTTTACGATTTGGCTCCCCGGACCATACCGGCACCAGATATTGCTTTGTTGAGTGGCGCTCTAGGCGCGGCCGTCGCCACTCATTCGGTTCAGTCAATAGAGTCAATCGGTGTAGCTGGTTGTGATTCAAATTTCACCCTTCGTGTCACCCCAATTTTTGACGATGACGTGCTGATTTACGTGCTTCTGGAGGCTCAATCTCTGGCGCAAAAGTCGCATGGACAAACTGGGGTAGACCAACAGCCTTTCCTGAATGAGACGTACAAGATCCTTGTGAACACAGTCAAAGATTACGCGATTTTCATGCTCGACACACGAGGCCACATTGCAACGTGGAATTCAGGCGCCTCGATTCTCAAGGGTTACACATCCAGCGAAATTATTGGTCAACATTTTTCCGTCTTCTACAGTGCCGAGGATAGACGGGCTCAGAAGCCAGCTCGTGAACTCGATGTCTGTTTGCGTGAAGGCAAGGTGGAAGACGAGGGTTGGCGCTACCGAAAGGATGGAAGTCGCTTTTGGGCAAATGTCATGATTACTCCGATATTCCAGCTGGGCCGACATGTCGGTTTTGTTAAAGTCACCCGGGATTTGACAGAGCGCAAGGCCGCCGAGGCTCGCTTGATCAATGCATTCGAGGATACAGCCAAGCTCAAGGAGGATTTCTTGGCTAATATGTCTCACGAATTGCGCACCCCTATGAACGGGATGTTCCTGGCGCTGACTATGCTAATGAGGACTTCGTTGAATGATGATCAACGGGAGTATGCGCTGGTCTTGGAAGACTCGACCTCCATTCTCTTGCAAGTCATCAATGATGTCCTCGATTATTCAAAGCTCTCGTCCGGCTCTTTTTCTCTCACCCCTGATGTGGTGAATATTCCAAATGTGATCAATGCTGTCATTCGGAATTGTCAGCAGGCCACAAAACCAGGAGTGAAGCTGGAAAGCTCCATTTCCTCCGATTTTCCACCAACCCTGCAAGGTGATTCTTTGCGATTTCGCCAAATCATACAAAACATGGTCAGCAATGCTGTCAAATTTACCGAAAAGGGTTATGTGCGTGTAAATGCGGCCTATGAAGCAGACTTGAATAATCCACAATCGTACAATATCTCCATCGAAGTCGTGGATTCGGGGATTGGTGTCCCCGAAGACGCGGTGGGCACTCTCTTCACCCCCTTTACTCGTTTCGCCGATTCGGCCACCAAGCGATATCAAGGAACTGGACTGGGACTCTCGATATGTAAAAGCTTGGCAGAGCTCATGAACGGTGTTGTCGGCTTTCGTGCTAATCCAGATGGTCCTGGTAGTATCTTCTGGATGACAGCCAAAATGGATCGCGTGCAAGAACATAAACCACACTCATCTCGAACCAAGCCCCTGGCTTCAGAGACTCCATCGGCCCATAATTTTGATTCGGAGTCACACCTGAAAGATGTGGCTCCGCACAAACAGCTGCTGCTTGTGGAGGATAACAAGGTCAATCAGACCATCATGATCAAGCTACTTGCAACTCTCGGTTTCAGCCGAGTCGACGCAGCGTGGGATGGAGCCGAAGCAGTACGCATGGTAAAGCAGAAACCATTTGCATACCACGCGATTCTGATGGATATCAACATGCCCGTTATGAACGGCATTGCAGCAACCAAGCAGATTCGCGGGATGAAAATCAACGTCCCTATCATCGCATTGACGGGGAATGCCTTAAAAGGCGACGCAGAAACATACCTTGCTCAGGGAATGGATGACTATATCGCTAAACCACTACATCGACAGCAGCTGATTGACCTGCTGTGGAAATGGTGTGGATCGTGATTGTCCCCGCCTCGCAAAATCGCACTTGCGTATCATTTCTTTTTGCTCAGTTCAGCACCAGCACGATTCCCAGACTTCTCAAATCCTCTTTCGACTGTGCGAGTGATAGCAGCAGTTCGTGCCCAGGCGGATTCACTATGCTCATGGCTAGATTCCAATGGCATGTCCTGCTGGCTTATGCTCTTAGCCTTGGCCACCTACAAATGCAGCAATGCGAGTAGGATCAACGTGTTAAGTGGGTCGCCACCAGGGTGAATGATGTCGTTCCGGGGCTTTTCAGGGGGAGACTCTTCCTCAGCCTCGGAGAGTATCCTTCATGTGCGAAACATTCCGTACAATGGATAAATCCCAAGCTCTGTCTATCTGTCTAGGTGGCATTGATCAGATGCCCAAAGACAGCCAGCTTGAAGACAGTCCAAGTAATTATACTTTGCTACCCTCATTGAGTGGAGAGAATGCCTGACGGCATCTCTCTACTTTCTCTTCCTCTCCCTCTTCTTCCCGTTCTTCGGTATTATCAGGAGTGAGTCGGGGCTGTTGTATTACCCGAATATAATCTTCTGGTGATATCTCGAATGTATTGAGTCTCAGCACAAAATCTGCAACACTGAACAATCTCCGCTCTCTATCCATTGCGCGAGGCCTACGAAATTGCTATGATCCTCTAATTTGCAATCTTTAATAAGTTATCAAACAAACTAATATATGAATGAATAAGAGAATGAACGAGACTTGCCCATCAATTGATGACTTCAAATTTGTAGTATAAATAAGCACAGTTTCAACAAAAGCAATACTCAACAGTAAAGTTAGCACTTTATGTACTTCTCTCCGCAAGAAAAAGCAAGCAGCCCCAGATTTTCAACGGTCGATAGGAAAGTGGCACTCTTTACTAAATTCGCAATTGAAGCAATTCCTCAAATTTGCCCAGTTGCCTCTTTTCTTCCCCATCCCGTCTTTCCTCATGAACCCCCGAGGTTCTCCCTTGTGATTTCTATTTTCTACTAGAACTCCCCATCTACTCCTCCTCCTCCTAGAGTACGCTAGTTGAAAGTCTCCTTGAATGGCGAATAACAGGGTGCGGGGTGTGAGTTCAGGGGTCTGGACGAAATATCAGGATCGGCATCAACCATTTCTCAAAGGGTCCACGCGCGAAAGAATCCAAAATCCTATCAAAACACTCCAAAGGACGGCATCTCGACAAGCCTCCACTATCAAGTGGACCCCGGAAACCTTGACTGAGGATTATGATGGCATTGGACCCCTCGCAGTTGAGATGGCCGTACATTCAATACTGTACAGTAGATTTTGATTCGTACGAGACCCTTAACATTCCTGAGCTTGTGGTTCCTGACCGATTCTCTCTTGATGCTTGACTGCTTTAAATATGATTTTCACATGGTCATCTATTGCTGTCCGAGGTTCAATTCTCAAGTGACAGGCTGCTCTGTTCAACGAGAGCACGATGGCATTTTCTCCACCAACAAGTACCGATTCAGGGTCTTACGGAGTACTTCCGCATTCTTCTGCTCTGCAAGTATAGTATGGACAATATCTATAGTATGTACACTCCTTGTACGGAGTACAGTCTGGATGTGCACGAGGGTCTATTGACCAGCAACCCTATCAATCACGCCAACATTTAAGTCACCGAAGCATACTCCGTCCAACCACCAGATTCCGAAATGATTCCTATTGCACTCTCAATTCCGGCTTAACTAGGTTAAACTCGAGCCCAAAGTCTGACAGGATCTAAACTTTCCCATCCCGATATCTCCAGTTGATTCGACCGCGGTTCCTTTTTTCTCTATTAGGATATGCAGGCAACATTCCGCCACGACCACCTCCCCTCTTCTTAGCTTTAGGTCCAAGCATCTGTGATCGTCCGCTGCTCTTCCTGAGCAAGAAGTTCCCAGTCCGTCAAACTATGTTTCTCCTTATACTCCGTAGTTAACAGTAAATGCCCCATCTTAGACCCGCTCATCAAGCGCAGATCTCCACGTTCCACTCTTGATAATGTGTTTGCCATCCTGCTTTGTCTTGTGCGTATGCTCTCTAATTGGACTGTCAGTATTTAGTTCCTGGAGAATGGTCCATCATACTAGGGGGAACCCGTGGACGATGAAAGGGACCTGGCCGATGGAGTAAGAGTGCTCCGTACGAGCTGCGGAGATCAACTTGAGCCGGACAGTATAAAACCAAGCTTTGTCCGGCGGTCGCGCTTTATCGAGTTTATTCGGTGTGTATGGTGACTTTTGCTAGATGAAAGTTATCCATCCATACTCTTAAATTATCATGAAGTCCTCTATCTTGATCTTGGGCGCTGCTGCCGCCAGTGTTTTGGCCGCTCCCACTCCCGACTATGAGGTACACGAGCGACGTGATTATATTCCAAGCTACTGGACCGAGGGAAAAAGACTCGATTCGTCTGCCTCGCTGCCTGTACGAATTGGTCTGGCTCAGAATAACCTGGCATATGGCCATGAGCTCTTGATGGAGATGTATGTCTTCCCACCTAGCATACCCCACCACCCTATCTCTGTACTAATACGTAGCCGCTAGGTCGGATCCTTCATCGGAACATTATGGTCAGCATATGACAGCAAGTGAGGTGCATGATTTATTTGCCCCAAGCAAGGAAAGCGTCGATGATGTTCGTAACTGGTTGGAATCATCCGGCATCGCCTCGAGCCGCATCTCACATTCGACCAACAAACAATGGATTCAATTCGATGCCGAGGCAAATGAACTTGAGAAGCTTCTCAACACCGAGTATTATATTTACTCTCACGCTGAGACAGGTCGGCCACACGTTGCCTGCCGCGAGTAAGAGAGACACCCCGTGAAGGTCGATGGATAGTTGAGCACAATCATTGACAGTGTCCATTAGATATCAAGTCCCACGCTCCGTGCGCCACCACATCGATTACATTACCCCCGGTATTACTCTGCGCGAGGTCAATGGAGTCGGAAAGAAGAGCAGCATCCAGAAACGCTTCCAGAATGGTGATCCGCCTCCTGTTCTTGGTCCCATCACCATGCCTCTTGAACAGCTTCTCGGTGGTCTCTTCGATTTCTGTGATATCGCTGTCACTCCTCAGTGTATCAAAGGTCAGTCACTAAAAAAAAGACTTATTTGTGCTTTATACTTACATCAACAGATATGTATAATATTACCGAGGGTAAAAAGTCGACCAAGGGTAATGAGCTTGGCATCTTCGAGAGTATTGGCGATGTTTACTCTCAAGAAGATCTTGATCTCTTCTTCAAGACTTTTGCAAGGTAATTCCCAGTTCTCATATTTAGATCTAGAGAAACATCGATAGCTGACTAGCCCAGTGACATTCCGACTGGAACGCATCCTACTCTGAAGGCCGTCGACGGTGCCAAAGCACCTGCGCCTCTCGAAAGTGCAGGACCTGAGTCGGATTTGGATTTCCAAATCTCGTATCCTATCATCTGGCCTCAGAATTCCATCCTCTTCCAATCTGATGACACCGTCTACCAGAGCAACTATACCTTCCGAGGTTTCTTGAACACCTTCCTAGATGCCATTGATGGATCTTACTGTGATACAATCTCACCCCTGGACCCTCCCTATCCCGATCCTCAAGAAGGTGGATATAAGGGTCAGCTTCAATGCGGTGTCTACGAGCCTCCCAAGGTTCTCTCAATTTCTTATGGTTCCGCCGAAGCCGATCTTCCCATCTCCTACCAACGTCGTCAATGTAATGAGTTCATGAAACTTGGCATGCAGGGTGTCTCAGTTGTCGTGGCCTCTGGTGATTCCGGAGTTGCTGGTCGTGGTGGTGATCCTACCCCTAGCAACTGTCTTGGTGATGATGGCAAGGTCTTTGCCCCCGATTTCCCAGCCTCATGCCCCTACATGACTGCTGTTGGAGCAACCGTCATCCCGCTTGGTGGCAGCTCCACGGGCCATGACGAGGAGGCTACTAGCCGTTTCTATTCCGGCGGTGGTTTCAGCAACATCTACAAACGACCAGACTACCAAAACAAGGCCGTGGAAGAGTACTTCTCGAAGGCCAAGCCGAGCTATAAGTACTACGAGAGCGTTGACAACAGCAGCTTTGCTGCCAACGGTGGTATCTACAACCGAATTGGCCGTGGATACCCCGATGTCTCTGCAGTTGGAGACAACATTGTCATCTTCAACACCGGACTTCCCCAGTCCATCGGTGGTACCTCTGCGTCCGCTCCTGTATTTGCGGCAATCTTGACCCGTATCAACGAGGAGCGTCTCGCAGTTGGTAAATCCACAGTCGGTTTCGTCAACCCTGTTCTCTACGAGCACCCTGAAGCTTTCTTCGACGTCACTAAGGGCAATAATCCTGGCTGTGATACGGATGGGTTTGAGGCTGCTGAGGGTTGGGATCCCGTCACTGGCCTGGGTACTCCCAACTACCCGGCTTTGTTGGATGTCTTTATGAAGAAGGATTAACTTCATGTATCTGAATCTCATGACATGCATTCTATGATCGAAGGGACACAGCTCGCTGCATATACACAGTACAGCATAATAAACATCATAATCCCTCTTATAGTGATAGTTCTCCTTAATTTCGTAGTTCGGCTTTTCGTAAGGCTCCAGTGTATAATAGTATTGGTCGCATCTCTTGCCCGTTTATCATCAACGGTATCATCCCATCTGTGTAAATTATTCAACTCTTGATTTCATGCACCAGACCGATAAATGCATGGATTAGTCCAATAGGAATCAAAGGATGGTTGGAGGTGGGTCTTATTTGGTGATTCCTGTTGGCCTTTCTTCAAGAATCATATTTTGTTTTGTTTGAATCATCTTAATCCGGAATGATGTTTTATTTATCTTTGAAAGCTCTCTCATGATATTGACAAATTTACCGGGTCCATAAATGCTTCATTGACCTCGTCACAATAGGTTGGCCAGGAATCCATATTGATCAAATCCGCCCATGACCACAACGAATCTCCTCCCAACCCCCCAAAGATTGTCTCTTCATCTTGTGTTGAAGGCCAGCAAGATAAAGGCAAATTATTCTGTTGGTCCTGACTCTGGACTACCGGACCTGAGGGTTGACCAATATTTAGAGTCTGGACAAGCGTGTCCACTTTACCGCATAAATGGCGAGTCAGGCTTGCCGCTCGAACTGCAAGGGAGTTTTCATTATCTGCCGAGTCGAGAATTTCCAAAGCGAAATCGAGGAATCTTTTGGCTCGTGAACATCGATGACAGTATGGGTATGCGAGCATGAAGCCGATAATGGTGATGACTGCATTCCAGACGTACTGGTATATCTCACGAAGACCATTGAGAACTTCATGTGTCGTCAATTTTTGATGAGAAATTTCTATGATTGCCATGGCATGATTGAGAGCAGTCGCAGCATGGGCGTCAGCCTTGGGGTTGGATCTGGGTGTCAGGGGGTAATTGGGAAATTGGATAAAGACACGATGGAGACTCATTATGACATGGTGGTATTGCAGTCTCAACATGGTAATTAGAAGAATTTCCATCTCCGAATTCGAATTCTCTATGGGCTCGGTTTCAACTCTGATCTCTTGTTGACCATCGGATACATCTGGTATATCGAGTTGGATATGGGCCAGCAATGGCTCATTTCGAATTTCATCACACCATCTCTGGAGATGAAGCAAATTTTCCGAAAGATTTTGAGCTCTTGAATCAATATTTTTTGATCCGGGCTCTTGTTCAAAGCGATCCATAGCTTCATTCACGAGCAGAGCCGCGGCTGTGAGGCCAATTGACTCGCTGTGACATAGTAAGCCATTAGATATCTTCCTATCTTCTGGTTCTCGGGTCGGTCTTAGACAAATCAATTCTTTCAAATTATTTGTAACTGGTTTGCCAATGTGCCTCGAGCATCGAAAGTCAAGATGAATCAAAGTCCACCAAATGCGTCGAAAATGCTGGCATTCGCGATATCCGCCTGTTCTCGAGTCCATATAATTGAGTGTTTGGCTGATCCGAAGGGCTAGGCCGACCATATTATATGCTGCCTGTTGCTGTCCAGCATCTAATAAATACGAGACGAGGTAGCAGTAGCACTGCATAACAGATAAAGATGGGCTTGCGAATGTAGAGAGTTGCGTAATGGCAGAGAGACATCGGTGGAAATAAGGCATCCCGATGTCTCGCTCGCTCCGCTCAAATTGGGACCATTTAAAACCAACTAGCCTTTTGTGGAGACTAGTATGGTAGATTTGTTGCAAAGAGAAAGCAATTATGGCATCCAGTAGAGGCGATGGTACCGCATGAGGCCCTCCGTCGGAGCTTATGTCTTTCCTTGCAACAATTGGCATTTGTGGTAAGAAACGAGACCAAAATATTTGCAGCAATCGTTCGGTCTGTGTAGCAGATAAATCGCAATTCATAGAATTCGTTTCCTGTGGAATACTGGACGAGAAAGGCGAGATTTGCTCTGGTGATGTGTGCGTGCCAGATGGTGTTGCGCCTGGAGAAAGCTCGGAAACCCCCGAGCAGAAAGCATTGATTCGAGAAATAAATCCCAGCATGGAATCTGTCTTATGCGATGTCCATGCCAAGTTCTCTTCCGGCGAGGGTGTCGGGGGTACATGTTCCTCATCTCGAGGCGAAGAATCAACCGCTGCTGTGACGGGACCTGAACATGATCTTCTTAGCGATTGATCGTTTCTTCTATTGTGATTCCGTATTGCCTCTTTTCTCCGAGGGGCTTTTGACTGATCAGATCGATGGCAAGTAATATTATTAGCCACGCATTGAGGACAAGGCGTTGTCGTCTCACACCGAACTCGATGCTTGCGACAAAAATCACAAGCCTGATTGATCTTTCGGCGCCGCGAAGTCAATTCCCTCCGTCCTGACGGTGGAAATGCAGATTCGGGCATTCTCGATTATTTTAGCCAGTGAGAGGTCCCGGAGGAAGAAAAGTGATGAAGTGAAGAAGCAAAATAGTGTTGAGTTCTGTAGCCAATCGGAGATTCCGGAAAAACTGCGGCTGAGTAATTCCGGGGGAAATTGTATACTTCGACAAATCCAGCAATATAAGAGTTGAAAATATCTTCAGATAAATGGATGTATTCTTGATCTCTCAATTAAATCACTAGAGCTTCTCTACGCTTCTCAATGGCGCAACAAACTGTCTTCCGATTTCCCACCAGAAATGTCTTTGACGATTTGACTTCTTACCAAGAAGCCATTCCTACACTTTCTCGCGATGAGGTTCTGATTAAGGTCCGGGCCATCTCGCTCAATTCAAGGGATTGTCAAATTGCTACTTCGAAATATCCTTTCGCCATCAAAGACCGAGTGATTCCTGGCTCGGATGCAGCTGGTGATATTGTCGATGTTGGCGCTGGGGTACGTGATTTCGCCAAGGGAGACCGAGTTGTTGTATCCTTCGATAATACTCGACTCTATGGTCCGGCCAAGGATGTTGTCTCTGGACAAGGTGGTGGAGTGGATGGTGTGATGGCTCAGTATATCGCTCGTTCAGCATCGGCAGTCACTAAGATTCCTGCCAACTCGCCTCAATCATACAGCGAATTGGCATCGCTAGTCTGTACCGGAGTGACTGCTTGGAACTCCCTGTATGGAATCAAACCTCTGATTGCAGGTCAATCAGTTCTTGTGCAAGGTAGGCTTGAGATTATTTCCCAAAATTGAGTCTCATACTGAACGAGGATACCATAAAGGCACTGGAGGCACATCCATGACGGCTCTTGTTCTAGCCAAGGCGGCTGGTGCGACTACGATAGTCACCTCTTCTAGCGACGAAAAGCTTCAGGAAGTCAAAGAAATGTTCAACCCCGACTTCTGCATCAACTACACGAAGACTCCAGACTGGGCCGCCGAGGTCGTCAAGCTGACTGGAGGGAAGGGGGTGGATCATATCTTGGAAATCGGTGGAGTTGGAACCATTGAACAAAGTCTTGCTGCAATTGCTCAAGGAGGTGTGATCGGTATCATTGGATATCTGGCTCAGTACGATCCTGCGCGCATCCCTAATGTTTTGTTGCTCGCTCTCGGTAAGGAGGCTGTCCTTCGTGGTATTCAGATTGGGCCGAAGTGTATGCTGGATGATCTGGTGACTCTTGTGTCGAGACAAAAGTTGAGGTTTCACATCGAAAAGGAGTTTGCTTTTACTCGGGAGGATATTGTATCCGCTTATAATGCTCTTGCTTCTGGCAAGCATATTGGAAAAATCTGCATTGTGGTTGAGTGATTGCATCTATATTCCGAATCTTGGAGGTGTGAACTGCCAGGCCAGCCAGCTATTTCATTCGGCCTTCATTCAAGGAACGGTATGCTCAGTTAGTGTTTATCAGGAATTTATCTTTTCGTGTACAGAAGAATGTAGTACAATCTCCTTGGAAGAATGAATCGCGCTAGGAAATATCTTCTAGTAGCGTAGGTGGATAGTGTGCTTGTTGACTCAACGAAAGTATTTCTACCAAGTTTCCGGGGTAAATATTTCGGTCAACTATACTGATAAGATTTTAAACATTGTATGTATGCTAGACCTAACTTAGAACATCCCATTTCCGTTCGGTCACGCCTTAAACCTGCTAGTCACAATTGATTCAGTCGTAGTAACCTAACTCTCCCTCTAACTCGCCTCTCGGCCATGAATTTGAGCAGTTGCCAATATCTGCTTCTCGTACTTAGAATGCCCACTGTTTTAACCAATTCATCATCAAGTCGGTCGTTATTGGAGTGAGAGATCTCATTGTCGCACTTGCTGCCTTCTCTTTCTCCAGGGATAGAGGAACAGACAGGGCGCCTTCTCCCTCAATAAGACTCCGGTAGAACTCGAGGAGATTCAAGGCAGGCTTGTTGGCGAGATCCTCATCTGTTGGGCTCGCAATAAGTTCTAGTTCCTCGATCCACTGCTTCATTCCCACAACCTGGACTGCATAGAAAGTATGGATTGGCCCCAAAAGGCACTTCCATGTTGTTGGCGTGGGTTGACTAGATGAAAAACAGCAAGGCGACTTTCGAATTGTGTTTTTCGGCGAGTGTGGACAATTTCCAGTAGAGTCCTGGAAAGCAAATCCTGTGATCATTGAAAATTAAGAGTTGATTAGCAAATGGCTATCTTTATGGTTAGATTTCGGATGCATCGTACCACCGGCACCCAATCAACTGGAAATGCCCCCAGAGTCGATGGGATCTTCCCAAGAGCCTTCGAAGTAGCGATAAGAGCAGGTAGCCATTCTTGGGTATTCCAATATCCAGTCTCTGTGGAGGGACCTGCGATTTGTCCAAGACGATGGATGCTAATCGGAACATCAGATTTTTTGCTTTATTATGATGGTATTCGCCCTTCATCTCTCCTTTTTTTGAACATACATGCAATGAAAATCTATTTCAAGTATACAGGCTTGCCTTATTTGATATACTAGCTCTTTTTTCCCGACACATCTGTCCCAACTATCTTGCACAAACGTGCCGCGCGCCTGCGTGCCCTAACTGACAACCAATATCTCACGGCTCCATCAGAGACTGATGGTTAATGTGACATCAACTCCATTCTTCATGGTACACTTGTTATACCCTGGAAAATTAATGCCTTCGATCCAGCAATCATGTTCACAACCGTGTATACAGCCTTGGTATACGCCATCTTTTACTCATTCGTCGAGGTATTTCCGCTGGTATATCAAGGGGTATATAATATGGACGCCGCACACATGGGTCTCATCTTTCTAGCAGCAATAATCGCCGTTCTTATTGCCATGCCATTTTACTATATTTTCATACATCAGCATATTGCCAAACCAATTCGAAATGGAAGTATCCCTCCTCCAGAACAAAGATTGATCCCAGCCTTATTCATCTCTCTTTTTGTTCCGGCAGGAATGTTCATTTTCACATGGACTTCTCGGGCTCAATTCCATTGGGCTGTGCCTAGTGTGGGCCTCATTCTCATCATGATGGGCGTGATCACACTACTACAGTGTATGTTTGGCTACATGGCCGTCGCGTACCCTAGTCATTCAGCCAGTTTGTTTGCCATGAATGATTTCGCAAGGTCGACACTAGCCTTTGCCGCGGCTTTGTGGTCCGGGCCGCTGTATAGAAATCTTGGAGTCGCAAAGGGGACCAATTTAATAGGGGCTTTGACGCTCCCTTGTGTTTTCGGGATATTTGCTTTGTACTTTTTTGGGGCGGAGTTGAGAAGGCGAAGTCGTTTTAGTGGGTAATCTTCATGGGATATTATTGCCGTGGCTAAAGGCTTCGCTTTAATAGAAAATCAAACTCTCGAATAAGCGCAGTGAGAGTTCACATTCGTCAAAATATGTTTGTCCCCTGACGAAGATAGTCAGATAGACTCGAATTGCCGAATCAGACAGCTGGACCAGTTACCATGGTTTCGTCTAGGTGTAGTGAGTGTAGGTAGATTTGTCACAATATGAAAATATGTAGATGTCGCATATCTAGTTGGATTAATAGATATTTAACAAGGTTGTTGAGATATACATACCCATTTGAACATGTACATTTTGATGGGGATGTGGGCCGGATAGCTGGGATCACATCGAGTATGATGAACCACAGTTGAGCCCGCCCTGTCCAACTTCAACCATGATTCTCGTCCTGATTTTTACTGCAGAGAGTGAAATCAAAGACAGACACATCTACAGTATAAGTATAGTACGAACACCAAGATCTTATTCGGGCCGAAGAGCTATTTCTGTAGAGATACCGAGCGGGTATACCGAAAAACAGTATTACACTAGCCTATATTGACTATTTTCTTTTCTGGAATGAACGAATGATTGGCTATATCACTAATTTATCAATCAGGATGTCCGCCCTAAAATTATCCTCATCACGCTCTCATACATTCAAATGACGTTTTTCGGCTCGGAAATTGTATCGTTGCCCGGTGAACACGGAGAAAGTGCGAATTCCGGAACGATCGAGCCGACGGGACCGGCAGAACTCCGTGCAGAAAATATTTCCAGGGAAGTTCCAAGCGTCGCTCAATGGTTAAAATTGCTGGAACGGGAGTACGGAACAGAAAAAGCCACCTGTCATCGTGTGTCTATCAGGGGTGTTCTATACCAAATCGAGTGCCCGACAGGGTTCTGGGGGAGCTTCATGGGGAATTGTGGGCAACTAAGCGCCGAGCAATCACCATTCAATCGTAGGGAAAATCCGTCGGCCCCTCGCGAGGACCCAGTGAGCAGCGAGCAACAAACAGCGAGCCCCGGTTTGGTCGGTCCTCCACTGCCTGTCTTTGTCTAGCGCGTCGGTAAAACATCCGGATAAAACGCGGATAATTTAAGATGGCATGGCACATTAGGTAAGAATATGGGGATTCATACAGGGCAGAAAGGGTGTAAATCGACTGTGATGCGATTACAACGTATATGAAAACGAGAAGGAGTGAAATCGCAAGGGGATATAGGCATCTTAGGGCTGCGGGGAGTATCTTTTCCACCAGAGAACAAGCAGTATACAGTACATCAACGCCGAGTCCAGATCTTAGCTTGCATGACCTGGACGCCATGTCCCCCCGCCGATCCCCTCGGTGGAGTCTGCTCCGAGCAACAAAAAGAGGAGAGAAGGAGGGGCAGCGTGGGATGGCGAGACGATGATGCATGTTCCTTGGAACCCCCCGCCACGGAGAGACACGTCGACGAGTATTGGGAACTTATATTAGTAGATGCCCTTGCCCCTCTCTCCCAGCGTTTGATTTTCTCTCTTCTCTTTTCTTCTCTGTCGATTATCTCTTCGTTTTAAACCTAGATTATACCTAACATTTTCAACATGTCTCTCGGAAAGAAGGTCACTCTCAACACCGGTGCTCAGATCCCGTTAGTTTTACCCGTCATAATCAACCCCCAACTGCATCTCAATCATTGCAGAATTGGCCTTTGCTAATATGTGCATATGTATAGCCAGCTGGGATTCGGTACTTGGCAATCTGCCCCCGGTCAGGTTGGTGAGGCCGTTTACGAGGCCCTGAAGGCCGGTTACCGCCACCTGGTATGTTGATAAATCTCCCCGCGTTTTTATGGGAAATATTTTAGGAAAATCAGGGCGCTAACGTGCTGCAGGATCTTGCCACTATGTATGCCACTCCAATTGGTCCAGCATGATCTCTCCAAACCGCGTATCTCGGAATTAACCCTTTCCCTCTATAGCTACCAGAACCAGAAGGAGGTTGCTGCTGGTATTAAGCGCGCCTACCAGGATGTTCCTGGACTGAAGCGTGAGGATCTTTTCATTGTAGGTTTCTCTCTGGCAGCGCACGCTTTGCAATTATCCCACAATGTGCTAAACCTTTTGGCAATATAGACCTCCAAGCTGTGGAACTCCCAGCACCGCCCTGAGGTCGTCGAGGCCTCTCTGGATGCCTGCTTGGCCGAGCTTGAGCTCGACTACCTTGATCTCTACCTTGTTCACTGGCCCGTTGCTTTCCAGAAGGGCGAGTCCTACTTCCCTCTGGTTGAGGGCAGCAATGTCGAGGGTGGTGACGTTATAATTGATGATGGTGTCTCCATTGTCGATACCTGGAAGGGTAAGAGGGTTCTTCTTTTCCCGGATCCCCTCGGCCTGATAGTTTGCTAACTCCATTTTCTTTTATACAGCCATGACCAAGCTCCCCAAGAGCAAGGCTCGCGCCGTCGGTGTCTCCAACCACACTATCCCTCACGTTCGTTCGCCCATGATTCGCGAGATTGTATGAATAGTTATACTGACAACATCCTAGCTCGAGGCTATCATTAACGGCACTGGCGTTGTCCCCGCTGCCAACCAGATCGAGCGTCACCCCGTTCTCCAGAGCAACGATCTGATCGAATACTGCCAGAAGAAGAACATCCACATAACCGCTTACTCCGTACGCTTCACATCCTCCCGTCTGCTTGCTCGATCAAAGACTAATATTGTGTGCACTAGGCCTTCGGTAACAACATGCTTAACATCCCCCTTCTGATCACTCGCCCCGAGGTTAAGGAGGTCGCCGAGGCTGTCGCCAAGCGCACCGGCACTGAGGTCACTGGCGCCCACGTTATTCTCGCCTGGTCCCAAGTCGGCGGTCACAGTGTCATCCCCAAGTCGGTGACTCCCTCGCGCATTCGTGACAACTTCAAGGAGATCGAGCTCACTGCCGAGGAGGTTGCCAAGGTCAGCAGCCTGGGTGAAGGCGCCAAGCGCCGTCGTTACAACACTCCTTACGCTGCCAACAAGCCTCGCTGGAACATCAACATCTTCGGTGAAGATGAGGAGAAGCCCGCTGAGCACAAGGTCATCCTGTAAAAGTTTGAATATCCCGTTGGTTAGATAAATAGGCAATGAATAATGAGAAATGTATATTCCATATGCACCTTGAGCTTTATAGTACTTAACGTAGTAGTTATAGTCAAATCCACCAATGTTGTAGAATGAAAACGAAGTAAATATATTATAGTGTAGCAAGGGCTACTAGCCCTTGCTACACTCGTTGATATACTTTCTGGATACTACACATGGATGATAATACAAGTACGATTTGACATTGATCAACTTCAATATCCCGAAAGCTCCTTTAAGTTGAAATTCATGACTGCCAGTGGGTATATGAGATAAGAAAAGAAATTCGTAGAAAGGCCATCCGCCTGGTTTCTCAATATCAAGCCTCGGAATGAATAGGTCGTTGATGTGATCCAACCACTGGACCTGCATCCATCTCATGATATACGGTTGCCGGTGACATTGGGCTTGACGCTTCATATATCGAGCGGCCATCAAGCTGTGCAGCCTGTGGACCAACCGGCTTTCGTGGTAACGGAGGCTTCAATTCGCGAACGGGAATAACTTGTTGCTGGGTCGATGGCTTTTCCTCCGTTATATCTGAAGACAGGACGTCCGAAGGAGGTGGTGATTCAGAAGGTGTCGATTGTTTCCTAGCCCTCTGCTGTCGTCGTCGTCGGAGTACAAACCAGACCACGACGAGAATGAGTATAACCACCACAACAACAGCGATGGCGATACCAGCCTTGGCTCCTGCACTGAGAGAATTGCTCGAGCCGGATGAGCATGAATATGATCCCGTGAAGACACCTTCCGATTTAAGTGCGTCCAATGCGCTGCAGGACATGGAACTACTGCCTCGGATTGTAGTTTGACCTTTGACTTGGTCTAGAGATGGTAAGAGAACACTATATGAATGAGTCAATGTGGCCATCTCATGCTGAAGCACGTTCGCATACCTCGAGAAAGATCCGGTTAATCTCAAATCACCATCCACTTCGTTGAGCTGAGAAAACATCAAGTTCTTCAGGTTCGAATTTCCGGTGATGGAAATGGATGAAGCTTTGTCGAGGGAGTTAAAGGTAATATGGCTCAGCGAATCCACGTTGTCTATTATCAGACCACCTTGTAGCGTTTCCAATTTCGGAAGCACAAGGTTATTGATACTCGATCCGCTCTCCACTGAAAAGGAACCCTTGATCTCCTCGATATTGCTCAAAGTGATGGTTCCACTGGCCGAGGTTGAAATTGTGACACTACCCTCTATAGTCTCACAATTGGTCAGGTTGTTTACATCGTTCTGACTATTGATGGTGACACTGCTTTTGCCTGAGCTTGTCAGCACGTTTGCAGCTCAGAATGGAAATCAAAATAAAAATAACAAACAACGTTAGTGGGTCCAAAGAAGTATCTTACAAGAATTGTCATCGGCAATTACCGACGCTGTCTGCCAAAGCACGGCGAACAGCAAATATGAAGGGGAAATCATCCCCAAAAGATTGAAACCTTTCTTTGACTGCAAGGGATAAATTCAGAACTCTTTCGAGGAGGGGAAATAGCAGGGCTACCAACATTATAAACGGCACTATCCCAGCCATGATGGCATGGTGCAGCCTGGGCCAATCTCCGCTGCTCCACCAAGGACATCTGCAGGAATTCGATCGATTGGCCGTGCAAAAAAGGGCACTGCCCACTTCTCCACAGCGATCGAGCTGTTTACTCGATGGTTTTCTGGACATTTAAATTCTCCGAGAGTTTGATGCTTCTCAGGATTGCTTCTACTTATTTATGCTTTAGCGATTCCCTCCAGAATTAAGGATAAGAAAAAAATTCAGTACTTAAGAGAATGAACAACAAATATAGTCAAATGATATAAGGTATCACACTGCATACATTGAATTATATATCCACCTTTCTATTTTTGCATATTCAAGTTGAATGAGCAGGCAGCAGAATTGCCGAGCTGCTAGACTTCTTGGAGGTTTCTTGGATCGACTGGGATTAGAAGGCCCACGAGAGGGGGAGACGCCGACATCCGGTTTTGGTTTTCCATTCTCTAATTTGACTGGCCTGGAGTGTCGTAAATCTTATACCTCAAAGATAATCTCCAATCTTTTCGTCGATGCTATTCTTCCTTATTTTCCCTTATGAATTTGTATACTTCCTTGCCAAGACTTTGACTCAGCAAGGTACCCATGTTGGTGCCCCAGGTGTCAAGATGAGTCAGCGTATGCGGGGAAGCCGCGGAGAATCGACTTGGAACTTATACAAAACAATGCTGGAACGTTCAATTCACAGGCCCCCGTCCCTATGAGAGTGGGCAAAGGCTGTGAAAGGTGTCGACATCGCCATATTCGCTGTGTGGTTTCACCTGGTGCCTCTGCGTGTGCATCTTGTACCCGGCTGGGCCGGGTCTGCCATCTTGACCCCCGCTTTCGGTTCAAGACCGTGCACCATGTATATCAGAAAAGCAATGGCACCGCTGCACGATATGATCTGGTTTGGGATGATGAGCAGGTATGGGTAGATGTTGAGCAGCCAGGTAAGACAGACCTTTTTCAAAATACTTCAGATTCTCGTTTTCCATTGACTAAAAACTTGTGCAGTGTCATTTGTCCATGAACTATGCGACGGATCGAAAGCAGACAGTGAGACTCAACAAGCGCCATCTTCCAACGGAAACGAGCCTGTGGCTATCTTCAGTTCATTGCCGGGTCAGCCTGATCCGATAAATGCTAAATCACCAGTCGGGGAAGACACATTGATACAGCAGGGCCACCAACCACTTCCCCAATTATCACTCAGCAATCTCGCAAGCAATCAGTCTAGCAGTCCATGTTCACTTCCATCCGATGATCCTCCCAGCTTGTCGCTGCGAGAAGCATCTCTAATGCGATGCTTCATCCAAAAAATCGCGCCATGGGTATGTCTTCCAGCTCTGTTTGTCTTGTTGGCAAGGAAATTCCTTGATCTAACCCCTCGTAGGCAGATATTTGTGATCCCCAATCCCATTTCAGTACTGTCGTCCCACGAAGAGCCTTGCAAGTTCCAATGGTTCTCAAGGCAGTTCTCTCCCTTGCAGCGCGCCACGATGCGATTCTGACCGGCCAGAATGACTGGGAAGCCTCCACTTATCATGGACAGTGCTTAGAGTTACTCATTCCGGCCTTGGATCGGCTGGAGCAGGACTCTGATGAGAACCTACTGATTACGGTTGTGATTCTTCGGATTTATGAAGAACTTGAAAACAGTCAAGACCAAAGATTTCACCTTTTGGGATCCAACCGACTCATCAACCATATGTCACGATCGGCGTCGTCACGAGGAATTGCAGAGGCCGTTAGCTGGCAGTTCTTGCGCCAGGCGATCTACTCCTCTATTGTGCAGTATCAACATCTTCAACTTGATCTTTGCAATTATGAGCGATCATCAATGTTCCAGCGAGAAGATGACGCTGCCTTTGCAAATATGGTCATTTTTCACTGTGCACACATCATTCAATTGTGTCGGGTTCTACCCCAGGATACTGTTGACGAGCAGTCCTGGAGTCAAATGGCAGATGCGGTCGATGGGTGGTATCAACAGAAACCACTTACTTGGCAGCCACTTCGGTATCAAGCCTCCGATTTGACTGGCAACCGGCCTTTTCCTGAAATATGGATGATGTCGGCCCCTGCTGGTATGTCCAATCAGACAATATACCCGATCATGGAGAGCTAATAGTTTGTACAGTTGTTGGGATGCAATATTACCATGCAGCATGTATCTTCCTCACCATGTCAGACCCTGTCTCCCGCCGCATGAGAGAGTTTGAGATGGCACGAACCCGACGCCTGGCCGAGGTAAGTCCTCATGATACAATCAATCTATTAATCTCTTTTCAAGCTGATCAAGTCTTGCAGAGGAAAATTGCCGGTCATGTAATCTCCGTTATAGGTCTCTCTCGGTCGAATGAAAACGTTCACAATGCATACTTCATGGCTTGTCATTTACTCTATCGCTGTTGGTCCCACCGTCTTTTAATTCTACTACTGTCATTTTGGATCCGGCAGTAACTAATTTTTGCCTCCAGTTGGATATTGTCTACAGAATCCAGTAGAGCAACGAGGCTCATTGGAATTCCTCTCGCATGTCGAAAATCTCATTGGATGGCGCACCGCCTGGATTCGAAGTGAACTTGAGCATCAATGGGGTGAATTAGCCGTCGTTGACCCACCGAGTGTTTGATAAGTCTATTCTATCAATGTCAATATGAATAATGACTTTTTCTTGCGATGGGTACAATTGCACGCTCTCGTGGCCGGTCCTCCCGCGATGTCTGGCAGGTCACTTACTTCCTTCCCAGTTCATCTTCAACTTCCTCTCCTCCAAACTCCTCCTCCAAATTATTACTCTTCATAGCATGACCTTATATTGTGGTTCATCGGGAAGTGCACTCCTGCTATACGACGATAGCACATACGGCTCCTCATACAGTCGGCCCATAATCATGGTGACTCGAAAGTCCAATACGCCTACGCATACGCGGTTGAAGTACCTCCTTACCCTTCTATCGAAGAGCCAGCTGGGGCGTCAGAATTCAATCCCATACTCATCACGGTAGAGGAAGACTTGGAGGATGCCGAGCTCGAGGATGAGGCAGATGAAGAGTTATGGACTTTGCAATCCCCAGGGGATCCTGGGAAAGACCCAACTTGCGACCCAAGCTCGTCGTCTGATGAAGAATAAAACATGCACCGAGTTCTTTTTTCTACTTTTTCTATCGAGCTAGGGTAGATCAGCAACGTTTATATGCTCTTCGGACAGGCATATAGACACGATCTATGGGAAATAGTATGAGGATATATGTTTGATGGAAGATTTGTATTAGAAGGATATATGCGTGCTAGTATTAAATGAGATCTTTAAATTAAGATACTTCTATCTATTCTTTTCTTTTTAATTCTCTCTTCTTTATACCAACTAGGTAGTTGGTACCTTACCAACTTAAGGTAAGTCAATGACTGTCCATGAAGTAAGTAACTTTAGTATGTTCCCTCCATACAAAAAGTACCTGCGGCACTTATCGCCGCCCGATAAGCCCATCTCCCACTTTCAATCGTCCACTTCTTTTCTCCAATTTTCTTCTCCTCTTCACTTCATTCCACTTCACCTCAACTCGTCTCTCGCCCTCCCCATGGTTACTTGACCCGGCCACTGGCCATGTAATCATCGATGCCCCGTCGAAAAGCCGCCGATCGATCAGCACCGGTAAAAACCCGGTCTCGCAACGGTTGCAAGGAATGCCGTGCTAGTCGCGTACGATGTGATACTCAAAAACCCCGTTGCACTCGTTGCTGGGAGAAAGGTCTACCATGCACTACTTCACTCGTCCTGAAATGGGAGTCTGAATTTGCCAGTCGAGGTGTCGCATTTGGCCGCGCGGGGGTTTGGAATAAATCCCGTGCTGAGGGCCATTCGTCTGGTTCCTCGCTTCCTTCGACTCCAGCTTCGATTGCTGAGAATGCACGAGAATGGTGCCCTCTACCTACAATTTATTCATGGGGCTTTATCAACGCCGGGGTACCCGCCTTTGAAAATCCCAGCGAGGTCGATGTCAAATCGAATGAGCTACAGGCACTGATTCCGCCGGTCCCGTTAAGCAGTCACCGCAGTGTTTCCGGGGGTTTCCCTGGCAATCTCCCGGCGGATGGTCTGCCTCTGGATCTACTCTCGGTGACTGATCTTAGTAGAATCGCTGCAACACTACACCCAAAGCCGAGAGCAGGTCCCTCCCTATTCCCAGAAGTGACTCGAATGGGCCATGGGGAACTCATAGATTATTACCTACAGCAGGTATGTCCACGGACGACGGCTAGCTCATCTGTATCATCACCTTTCGCCTCGGTGATCCTCCCTTTTAGCTTATCTGCTTCGCCAACTCTTTTCAAGGCGATGCAGGCTTTGGGGGCTTGCCATCTCTCCCGAACCGATTCGTCCTACGGTGCACTGGGACTGCGACTAAAATCGGAAACCTTACGGGATCTTCGACATCGTCTTTCATCCAAGGGTTCTTCCAGTTGTTGCAATGACCCTGAAATCCTTGTGGTGATGATGCTGCTATGTTTATATGAGATTGTGGACAAATGTGACCAGCAATGGACAATTCATTTGAAAGGAGCTAAAGATCTCATTCGCCTCAGAATGGAACAAGAAACCGCATCGCCTCTTTCAGCACGAGCCCCCGATCCGGCTACTGCCTTTGCGGAGCATTTCTTTGCATTTCAGGATGTTATGGGCCGAACAGCTTGTGCGAAGGAGGTTTTATTCGGCAGTGACTATTGGAAAGCAGATGATCGGCAGATTGATCTATGGATGGGGTGCAGTCCTGAGTTGGTTTCTCTCCTCTGTGCCATCACTGATATGAGTCGTGCTCGGCGCTCGTTAGACTCAGACTCTTCCCGGGCAAGCTTTGCGCTGCGAGCCGCATCGCTGGAAAGCCAACTCGAGCATCTGGTTCAAGAGGTCGAAGGAGACGAGGATGATGTTCTTGCCTCTGCGGCTGAGGCCAAACGTCTCGCTGCTGTGCTCTACTTACATTGCGCATTATATAGCGCGTGTCCCACCACTCCTCTGGTCGCCAGCTATGTTCGACAGATCCTCCAGATTGTTTCCAATCTGCTCGACCGAGGATCACTTGCCAGCATTACATGGCCTGTCTTTGTGGCTGCCGTTGAACTCGATCCATCAAATGATGAAATTTGGACTGACGACGACGGGACGCCAGTATCTGGTCGATCAATCGTCTTACGAGCTCTGGCGGCTATGACCGAGTCGACCATTGCCAATATCGCTCGAACTCGAGCTGTGACTGTCCAATTATGGCAGACACGAGACCAAGACCTACTCAAGGTTCCGCAGATCGAGGGAAATGACTGGGAGTGGTATGTCGTGCCTATCAGCGATGCCATGAGTCTAGCATGAGTGTATATCTGCAATTACCATTTACCTTACAACAGTACAACCTTCACCATTATACTACCCACAACTTACATATACTATCTATTATATTTCTACCATTTATCCAATTCTATCAATCTATATAATTCTCATGCATATTTATATCTTTTCCACTTCTTTTGTACTCGTCGACTTGCGGAATGTGCGGGGGACTCCGTTTCCGGTTTAGCGCCCTACTGGAACATCGTGACTTCGACGACTTCAACTTTCAACTTCAACTGTCATTCCTCATTTTTCAACCTTGTTTTTTTTCTCTCCTACTTGAATTGCAATAGATGTCCGAATGGCCCAGGCTCGACCGCCGGCCCTTGGCCGGAGTACTTCGGCCCAACATTTCGAGAGCAAGCTGAGCCAGCAGTTGTCGCAATCCGAAGCCAGGGAATCCCCCGTCCATTCACCAAAGTCGCGCTCTTTGTCAGATGCTTCTAAGCCCTCAAACCCCCAGCCAACACCAGGAGAATCAAATCGCCCTTCTAGTAAAGATGATAGCGCGATTCCTTCACTGCCGGCCACCCCAAGTCGATCCACTTCCACCTATTCTCATCAACTCCAACACCTTCAACCACAACATCAGAATCTCTCAATCAACCTCCCCTCCAAATCCGCCGGCTCGCCCCTCACTAAACGCGCTCCTCTTTCTCCTAAACTCGATTCCTCACAGATTTATGGGTCTCCTGGCTCCGTCCTTCCGCGGCGGTCTCGAGGCCTTGACTTCTCGCGCGCTTGCACCAACCTTCACCATTCGACACTCGCAGAGTCTTCGCCCGACTCATCCCCAACGATCGGAGGTCGCGGTATGACTATTCCTCAACGTCGTGGATCTCTAGGCTCTACTTCTGTTCCGCCTTTTTCGACTTCAGGACCGGCCGATCGCACCGCCATCTCGAGTTCCGTCTCGAGTGTGAATATGATGGAGTCCGATACCAGTAGCAGTGAAGAAGATGACGACGATGCCATTATGGGAGACCGTGACGATCCTATGCTAAATACTCCACAGGCCACTCGGATGGCTAGTGGTCCCGGTCCCTTCTCGAATGGCCACATCCAAAGTCCTGGAAATGACTGGATGAATACTTTCTCAGGGCCGGTCGGCAGCCTCTTGAGTTTTCAACGTGCACGGTTCAGGAATAAAGGACGCAGTCGACATAGTTCGAGTAGCGCAAGTGGGAATAGCTCGAAGCCAAGTCCTAGTCCTCACTCTCCCCCAGTTATGAAGAGTGTCGAAAATCCAGTCGGAGGCTATTTTGCCTCCCGTCAAAGTGCCCACGGTCGACGCGAGAGCCTGAGCTTGGGGACTCACGATCTGCGATTGTCTGATCTCAGTGACGACGGGGAAAGTCGTGCTCGTGCAGGTAGTCCCACGGCTGCACCTCATTCTGAAGGTGGTGGTCCATTGGGAGTGATTCGACGTGCTGTCACTCGCCGAGGAAGTTTGCTGGTATGGAACCCTTCAATACGTCTGTCATTTGGTTTAAGACCTCATTGTTAACTTTTGAACAGCCCAAGACAAAGACATTTGCGCGTATTCGTGCCGCTTTAATGGAAGAAGGAGCTCCGGTCGATAGCGATATGAAACGTGAAGCCGAGGTGGTTCGACAAGTTCGTGACACTGAGCCCGAGACATCACCGACTCTCAACCCAACAACCCAATCCACTCAGGCAATTCCTGATATGGAAACGATCTCGGAGAAACCAGATATGGCCAGTCCACCTACCAGTGACTTTAGCAAACAGGCCAGTCGAAACTCCGGTGGAGTGGAGTTCTGGAACTCATTCGATGGTCGCTATCGCACTCCGCCGCCCAGTCGACAACCAGGAGCTTCTTCGGCTCCAGATGACGATATCGCAATGGATATGACTCCCTCTACCACCATTGGGTCTATCACAACAGACTCTAAGCCTCGTTCACGCTCATCCACTCCCCATGCTCCGGGGACCGCGGGCATTGGTGAGATCAATCGCAAGCGACGACGGGAAGACGACTTTGATCCGAATCTCTTCAAACGTCGCGCTGTCTCACCAAGTGTGAGTGCACAGAGTAGTCCAGTCCTCACACACTCATCTACTGTTGATACTGGACCGAGTATCTGGGGTCCTCCATCTAAACTCGGTCCACCTTTCTCTGAACGTCCCAGTACAGATAATGGAAATCGTACAGCGGGCCATACGGGCACACCTAAACGAGTCGGTCTGCAGGGCATGACCGAGGCGAGTGATGGATTTATGAATATGAGCATCGAATAATGATTGCCTAATTATCTTTTATTTGTGTTTGTGTTTGTGTTTGTGTTCTTACTTCATGGCGTGGTGTTTTTCTGGCGTTGTCTTTCGGATCAGCCTATGGAGGCATGGATACACTCTTTAGCGAATATTTAGTGATGATCAATTCAGATATACCCTCTCTCTCTATTTCATAATATAATACTCATTAATTAAATACTTATCATTGTATCATAATATCATCTTTCATAAATTAAATACTTATAGTGTTTGTATACTCCGTCTGTTGTGGTCCGAGCTCTCCTCCACTCGTCAACTCCGACTTTCTCCTCTTCTCTTCCTTTTCTTCGCTTCTTCTTCTCCCCGGACTATTTCTCCTCCTCGACTGTCTCTGCTATTCTTCATGTCTACCACAATCCAACACGCTTCTGCTTTCATTGAAGGCGCTCCCCCCGGCGAGGTAAGCTATTTCCCTCCGCATGACGCGAGGGCGTCTGGCCGATCTGCCCCTCATCCCTCTTAATCTCTCTGTGGTCGGATATAGCTAACATTCGAATATAGCTCGCCGATGTCGTCGCCGGTAATTCCCCCCACTCCTCTGTCCCATCTTGAGACTGTCATCTCCGGCCGCCCCTCCCATTCCTCGCTGATGCAGAGTCGTCGCAGATGTACAAGCACTGACCTCCGAGGAGGGCGATATCATTCCTTCTTTAACCCCCGCATTCGAACGATACAATGAAGCCCAGCTCACCACAGTGAAGCTGCCGGGCTCCAGCCAGGAGGTGCGCTCGATCAATTCCGCTCACGAAGTTTGATATTGACATTTGTGGAGGTCATCGTTAGTGAATTTAACAAGGTGGAGGGCAACCGGTACTTTGACACAGAAAGCCAGACCTCTTTTGAGATCGATCATATCACACAGGTGGGCAATTATCTGGGCAAATATATGGCAACAGAAGGGGGGTGACGCTCACACATGGATTAGACTGCCTCTGCCGCTCAATCGGCGCCATTGGAATCACAAAATGCCGATTTGATGTAAGGACAGCGAAGCACCACTCGATATTACGCTTGAATGGCATCGCTCATTAACTCATCACCGCAGTAAATCACTCCTCAAATCCCTGGGTATTCATGCTCGCGAACACTACCCCAACTGCTCCTACGGTGTTTACCCCATTGAGAACGACTCGGCCGTCGCAATTCTCCTCGTCGCGAACCGCTACTCCCCCAATAACTTCTGGTACTTTCCACGGCCCTATCCCAGCTCATTGCACACTACTCATCGCTGACATTTGTTCCAGGAACGGCCGATTCCGAGCTATCTACCAAGTCCCTGTCACCTCTTCCTCCTCCTCTACCTCCATCGATGGCAAGATCCAAGTCGACGTACACTATTATGAAGACGGTAACGTGGCTCTCAACACCACCAAGCCAATCAATCTTTCCGTTCCCTCCATCTCTGCCGAGTCTATCATCTCGCGTATTGCGACGGCTGAGCGCGATTATCAGGAAGAATTGAATCGGGCGTTTGTACGTATGGCCGAGGGAGCATTCAAGAGTCTTCGACGACAATTGCCCATCACTCGACAGAAGGTCGAGTGGGAGAAGGTCGGCGGGTACCGATTGGGACAGGATATTTCAGGAGGCAAGGGTCGTTAGAGCAGAAGAGAATAGAACGACGTCCAATGCAGAATTGGATGAAGCGTTGTCTACAATATACCACATTCAACTGAGCTGCCATCGCCCTCGTAGTAGCGGTCATTTACTATTGACTAGGATATTATATTTATGTATCAATTCTTCCATTCAATAATATTTTTATTTTATTCCATTCCAGACATTTATTCTATTATTTTCATCAACCCTGAAGATAACTAATAACTAAGAATATTCGCTGAATAAGCACGTCAACCTCCACTTTCCCCGCGAACCCCGGAATTTCTTGACCTTTTTGGGATTTCTCGATTTTCATTCCAACCAGCCAAAAAGGATATAAACCAATGATTGCCCGATTGAATCGATTCGTCAATAATGGCGCCGGTCTGGAGAAGACTCTTCGTCTAATCCAATCCATGGCCCAAGTCGCCGCCGTCTTCACTGTCGGCAGCACCGCCGTGCGATTAACCACCGCGAAATTGCAATTGGCGCTGAGTGAGTATCACTCAATTGAGTTGTGTTGTTTTGTCGTTTCCATGCAGCTAATTGGTCTACTAGCACGACGCTTCTTTCGATTCTTCGGCTTCATTGAGTCCTTCCAGCGGGTTTCGACTTTGCTAAGTAAAGAAGGGATGGGATCCGTGGCAGGCTGGTTGGATCTAGCCAAGTGGACTTGTTTCGGTCTCTACTTTATCTTGGAGGATTTGACTATTGTACGTGATGCGCGACACTTCCCTGTGGCTGTCAATTGAAGGGCTAACATAAGCACACTCCAGCTCCATGCAATGGGTGTTTGGGCCGTTCCCTGGGAGGAGCGAGTCATGCGCGAAGCCAACACTTTCTGGTTCTACGCGCTTTGTTTCTCCCTCGCTGGTACTCTCTACTCTCTCTTATCTGCTGGACCCTCCGAGACAAGGGGAAGAGGTGGAAAGAAGAAGAATACACGGAAGAGTGAGAAGATGGCTGTTTCAAAGGCTGTCTCTTCGGCATTGTGGACGCAGCTCCTGATTGATGGTTGTGATCTGCTTATCCCGGCGGAATTGTTGAATTGGATGCCAACTGGGGATTTGGTAATTGGGTCTACCATGATCCTGAGTACTTTGTTGGCTGCTGGGAGTATTTGGGATAGAGTGTGAGGGATATGCTCAGTGGTTTGAGATTCGATCTCAAATTCTTGATAGATGTGTGATAGACGGGCCTTTGGCGTACATATAGATGTATACATTTCAAGTACCTAGGTGGTGGATAGATTAGAGTGGCAATGCCTTCGGTACTGCCCATGGACGGTGTTGAAGAGCACGGACGCTACATAGCAGAATGTCCTATATAACCAATAGACTGATTGATACTACCTAGTATCTACATACTAGTCAAGTGATGATATAAAACTCCAATCAACTCCAGGAGAAGAAGTTCGAAGATCAAGATTTGTGGACAGTGGTGTGATGTTATTATGTGTCTATCTATGTGTAGTACATAGTACCACTTAGTGGAGAGGTGGTAGATCTAAATATATATCAGAGCACTATTGATGCGAGATGCTATTTGGTAGCTCCAAACAGACTGCGCCATGCCATGGTTGTACTTGTTGAAGGTTAGAAATTAGTACTGGTGCATATGTACCATTCGTATATGAAAAATGTAAATATAAAAATAAATCTACCAAATATTTTCCGCAGTTAGAGAGAATCGAGGAAACTGGAAAATTAACAAAAAAAATGGACTCGCGGGGAATCGAACCCCGGACCACTCCCATGCTAAGGGAGTATTATACCACTAAACCACAAGCCCCATTTGATGAAAGATGGCTCAATTTAATGCAATAAGACTCAAAGTCATCACAGACACTACTTCCCCCGCACTTTCATCCTTCTTGTCTTCTTCTTCCTGTTCCTCTAGAATTAACAAAACATCACTGCATAATGGCTCAGTCATGATTGTCGGTCGCGCGCGGAGTCAAGGATGTATTCTCTGCAGAAAACGCAAAATTAAGGTAAAAAATACCTTCCACTCTTTCCAATCCAATTGTTCTCTTAACACCGTCTAGTGCGACCAGAATAAACCCGATTGTCGCAAATGCGCAGTTTACGGCCAACCATGTCCAGGATATACCACCACTGTCCCCCTGATCTTTCGCAATGAAAACAAAAAGGCCGAGCGACTAGTAGTCAGAGGCCAGACGAAACCAGCAAGAAAGACGCCGAAAGCTGCTTCCAATGTCCCGACACAGCCCGTTTGGACCCGACGCCCTCCCGCGGTCTCTCCGTTCCTCCTAGACTCTTCATGGGAACACCACAGTCATTGCTATTTCCTCGACCAGTTTACTCTTCCAACAGAACCCGACGGAAGTCCCGGGCCACTTGATTCGATTCCCTTGCTATATACCTGGTGCGAGAATACAACGTCCAATAGACCTTGGCTCACGAGTCTCCGTGCTGCGCTAGATGCAGTCGCATTTGCATCTCTTGCAAACCAGGCTCGTATACCGGCATTGTCCGTTCTAGCGCGAAATAAATATGGAGAGGCATTGCGCGAGTTAAATCAAGCCTTGGGATCAGTGGAGAATGCGGTTCGCAATGAGACTCTCGGAGCTATTGTCATGCTCATGCTCTTCGAGGATATCAACAGCGAGCGGAAGAGTCTCATGAGTACCCATGTCTCGGGGATCCAATACCTGCTGAAATTGCGAGGAGTTGGTCAACTGGCAGATCCTGCAACTCGCTCCTTATTCCATTTCGCCTTTACCCAGATGGTAATCCCCTCTCTGCATTTCCTTCAGTATATCAGACTTGCTAACAGCAACTTAGCTGATTCAATTCATCGGTCTGAATGACCCCATACGGATTGATTTGGATTGGCTACTGGAGGTACTCACCATCTCACATCCGATCTACAACATGATGGCAGGAAACATCAAGATTAGCAAGTTCTGTGCCACCGTCTCGCAGACTCTTCTCCATGGAACGTCTCGCCCTATTGATACATATACCCTTACTTCTCTGCTCGAGCGTGGTGAGCATTTGGACTTGGAGTTCTCTCAGTGGCACCATGGTCTCCCAGAGTTATGGCTACCACGCAAGAGCCAGTCACCTACTGGCGAGCCCATCATGCTATATCCGGACTATACCTCCGCCGGAGTGTGGAATTATTATCGGAGCACACGTATCGTTCTACAACTAGCGATTTTACAAGTTCATCGCTACCTCGAGACATCAATCATGAGAGTGCCCTCCCTTCTCTCATCAGAGCCGAGTCTTCTACCGCGAACCCCCGGAGAAATCATCATCGAGATGATAGGCGAGATCTGCGAATCTATACCTTTTTGCATGGGCGATCTAGATATTTTTGGGAGACCCACTTCTCAGTCACACTACGGCAAGCCGGGGATCAAAGCGATACAAGGGTTCGCGCTACTATGGCCGCTGTTCAGTGTTCCACAGTCCGGACATGCGACAAAGGCACAAGAAACCCAAGCGCGAGATGCGCTACAACGAGTGGCGACAAGCCACGGAATCCGACTAGGAATGGATTTGAGTCAAGAGAGGGTGCAGCTCGAGCGGGTATTGAGCCCGCATAGCCCTGATGGATCGGTTCGATCCGTTGAAGTAACTGGGCTTGTTTGAATTACTGTATATTATAATATGACGTTGTGGGACACGATTTGTAAATAACATTAACAAATATACGCACACGTATTAAAATGTGGCGATGAACACTGCAACAAATACTGCGCCACAAGACTTTCCATTCATTATGTGCATATTCCAAGCTAGAAATTATTGAAAGGGGTTGAAGCCAAAAAAATACGAAGAGGCGATGACTTCGCCCCAATTTTTTTGCGTGTGATCGACGAACATCCGTGGATACGAAGACCCGATTAGGCAAGTCTCGTATCTGGGCTGGGAAACAGGGCGATGCAGTTAGGATATAAAGTCGAGATGGATTCAGTCTTCAATTGATGATAAAATATACTATACAGTATATTGCAAATACTTTCATTCATCATGACAACTTCAACTACAACTTCAACAACCCAGGTTGATGACTTGAAAGAGCCAAGAGCCTCAATATCAAGCAGCACCACAACCTTGTACACACTCCCTGATCCTTCTTTTCAACCAACTCAAACCTTGAAAGTCGATGCCCGCGGGATTGGTGCATTGAGATTGCCTATCCCTTCACGTCAGACCGAGATTGCCATTTATCATGCCGATGGCAGCGAAGCCTACGTTTCCACCCGCGACAAACTTTGGTCGGGCAACTCTATACTCTCCCATCCAAAGCAGGGTAATTTGATTCGCACAGAGTACTTCTTTGGACCCAACCGAGATCCAATCCTCCGACTCCTCCATACATCCAGTGTCATCCCCGAAGAGATCAAAGTAACTGGACAATGGACATCACGCACAACACGATTCATGATGCCCGACGGACAAGAATATGAATGGGCATATGCCAAGGAGAAAGCAGACGGCAATCGCATCAATCTATTGATTCTCCGAGCTGTCAATCAGCGGGAAAAAGAGGAAATTGAATATCGGAGGATTGCGCAGTTGGTGCGCAGCTCGGAGACTCGCACGTCCGGAACCTCCCGGTGTACTGCAGGTAATGGAGGAGAATTGCAGATACAAGAGGGTGAATTGGATTCAGCAGTGATTGTTGCGACGTGTTTGATGATGTTGAAGAAGGAGATTGATCGACGACGATTGATTCAATTTGCTATTATTGGAGGAGCTGCTGGTAGTTAACAGTGATCGGTCCATCAGTTAGTCTATTCGTATAGTCTCATTCAGTTAGTATCCTTAGTATCGCTTAGTATCGCTTAGCATTGTTCAGCATCACTCAATATCATCAACATAAATGAATAATAAAGACCAGTTCATGTAAATCAAATGGATATATTGGTATCAACTCTAATCTATAGTTCTTCGTCACCTGATATCAAAACGGAGACCTCTTACAACTTGCAACTTCGTTACTCATCATTCATCCGATCTCATCAACTCAAATCAACCCATTTAACCTCAGCTGAATTACTTCCTCTCATTCAATAACCCCGCAATGTGTGGATTCAACCAATATTCTCCCAGAACAGCCGGCTCCATCGTCTTCGCCCCGGAAATCCATCCCCGACATTCTTCCGACCCGCAAATACACTGAAACGGCTGATCCATTTCCCACTCAGTACTGGGATAAAAGAAGGTCAAAGCATCACCTTTGTGTAGTGGCTTTTCGTCCACCACGCGCACTTCCATTCGCGACATATCAAAGACTAATGATGGCGCGCATGAATGGTTACAATAAACCAAATCAGAATTGAGCTCGATATGGGTGTCTCGTCCCGTTTGCACACTGGTATACGCCTTGGTACCTGGAGTGGTTCCGGTGATTTTGGCGAATAATGACCCCGCCGGTAAATCAATTAAAGAAATGGCACCACTCGCAAAGGCCTTGGGACTGCGATTGACGTACAGTCGGTCGGGATGAGTTGGTGGGGGAGTGGATTGATCGGTGGGGAGGGCGATGGGAGAGGAGACAATGGCGGGCGACATGACGAAATCGCTTCAATTGATTCAATTGATTGAAGTTGGAGGAAGAGAGAGAGAGAGAGTGCAAAGGAACAGAATTGAAGAAAGGGAAATGTTCTGAAAGGTTCAACTTAATTTATGGGCTACTGCAAATGGCATCATGCAGCATCTCCTCCCTTCAACCGAGGATTGCATTCGGACGGGGCCGAGGCATTCCGCAAAACCGCGGAGAGACTCCCTAAAGAAGAGCAGTCGCGGAGAAATCTTGGAGGATACGCCAGTCATCGATGTGGATGCTGTGGATTTAGGGTGGATTGGGGTGGATTAGACTCGTTCTAGCGGCCGATCTGGTGCTCGCATGTGAATGAGCAATTCAGCACAGCATCATCAATACCATCAGACCAGATCAGATCAGTTTGTGTTTGCAGCATTACCGAGTGCTGCTCTCTCTCACAACGTGAAAGTTGGATACTCCGTCATTCGCCAATTGTCCCACCAGTCCATACTCCCAGTCCAGATACCCCTGCATAGCCTCGCGCGCATTGCTCGTCCCCTCGTACGGCCGTTTATATACATCAATTGGTTGCGAAAGCCACCGTGTTTCTGTTTCTAGAGCATGACCTGCAGAGATCCAGGCATCAGTGCCCCCGGAAAGATAGAAAACTTCGCGCGAGATGTTCTTTTGCGCATCCCCCACATTGAGGGCGGCCACGATTCCATCGGACGATGTCAAGACGATCGGTCCAGTTCCTTTTAATGCCCCCAAATCCCGAATTAATTCAGGCCCAGATGCAAAGAATGCACCGGGGATGTGACCCCGGCGATAAACTGGACTCCGAGCGAGATCTACCACACTGGTGTTCGAGAGAGCTCGCAGTTCATCCACAGTGATCGCGGTCGCATCTGGCTTGGCATGCCAGATTGGAGCATTAATTGTGTGAAGATTCTCAGGCACTTTGCTTTGTTCATCTAGAACATATACTTCCCATCCCAGCTGTAAGAGCCAACTTCCAGTCATGCGGGCTCGTACTCCGTCTGTATCAGACAGTACGATGCGAGCACCGCGGACTCCCACCCATTCATCAGTGGCCTGAACCAATTGCCCTCCTGGGGCATTGATGAATCCCTTTGAATGACCTGCTGCGTACTCGCTTGGATCTCTCACGTCGAGGAGGTATAATGTACGCTGCTTTTCCGCTGCCAATTTGCTCAACTGTTCCCCGTCAATAATCGACACTCCAACATGTTGCGCCCAGGCATCGGCATGTTGTCGGGCTTTGCGAGATGTCTCAGGTGAAGGAAGAGGAACACGCTCAGTCTTGTGATGTTCCAACTCAAGCCCTTCCAATGTCCATCCAATCGTCCCATTTCGCAATGCCATGACTTTGTTCGGAATCCCCAAATTCACTAAAGATTGCGTTCCAACGATGCTTCGAGTGCGACCGGCGCAATTCACAATCACCGCTGTATCCGGAGACGGGGCAGCCTCAAAAATGCGATAGGCGAGTTCGCCGCCAGGACAGCTGCGACCGCGTGGAATGCTCATCGTCGAATATTCTTCGAATCGACGAGCATCTAAGACAACCGCATTCTTCTCACCATCCAGAAATGTCTTGACTTCTCGCGCCGATAACGATGGAGTACCTCGGATTGATTCGACCAATTCTCCAAATGCCTTGGATGGAACATTGACATCACGATAAACCTCTCCCACGCGTGCATACCCTGACAGACCTCCTTCTAAAATAGCCACGTCGTGATATCCCAATGCGACAATGCGAGTCACTGCTCGATCGACGTAGTCCTCGCCATTATCATATACTACTATCGGTGTCGCCAATCGTGGTACCAACGGGGGTAGCAGCAGCTCGATTTCAGAGACTGGCACACTCAATGCAAACAGAGGATGAGCATCGGAATAAGGTCCTTCTTCACGAACATCCAACAGAGCAATCTCTTGATGATTGATCCAGTGACGGCGCAACTCTTGCGCGGTGATCGACTTGGTCATTTCTCCCCAATGCCAGTGGTTCTTTGATGGAGAATGTCGAGATTAGGCTTATTGCATCAGATAATGCAAAATAATGCAGAGTGACAATCCGGCACTTCTCAATATCAAACAGTCCATTCGGACCTTTTTTTTTCACTATCGCTCGGAGGGTTTTTTTTTTTGTTTTGTTCTTTTGGAGAAACTCGGGAATTCTCCGCAGTTCAACGAGGTCCACCGCGATGGCGCTATCAACGCTATTAATTGCTAAATTCGAAAGGAAAATCTGGAACTTGACGGATGAACATTCGAAATGTCAATTTTGATAAAAAGAAAAACGAGAAGAAAAATCTGATAGAAGGGACTTGATGTTGTGCTGAGGCAATTCATCTTAAGCATGTCTCTTGATCTCTTTGACTTGGTCGATCGAGTCCAAAATGAGATAAAAGAAGAAAAAGTAAAACGATGTCTGATTGAATGCCAATCCTCAAGGAAACGTAGTTAGCTCCAGAGGAATCCGACTGCAGTATGTCGTGATTGACCAGGCTCGTCTTGGAGAATCTCGACATGGCGTTGCCATCCAATCTATACAACGACCTTTGATCTCATCTTCTCTTCCACACTTGATACCTCTATAAGCACACACTATTCAGAGCTGTTGTATATATCATATTGTTCTATTTTGACTCTGTTTCTACGCTTGTTCATTCAACCTCGGACTTCTTCGGCCAACCCCGCTTCAACTTCAGGTCCACCTTGGCCTATGCAGTCTCCATCCACAAAGAACAAGCATGAGCTCGAGCGCCAGTACAAGTCCAAGCCTGGACATGAATATGACTATGAGCATGAATACTCTACGTCAGAAGCGACAGTCCTGTGAAGCGTGCCGTAAGTCGGTTTCTGTTAAGCTCCGCTGAACCATGCTAACCCTGCACAGGCGCGCGAAAGCTGAGATGCTCCGGCGAGAAGAATGGTTGCTCACGATGTCGCAATCTGTCACTACCTTGTAAATTTCAAGATAAAGGAGCTCCCGGTAGGCCGAGAAAACGGCCAAGACATGAGCTGCCAGACCGCGAGCGTGAACTGGCTACGAGAGAGCCGCGGCCTATCTCGCCCAGCTGTTTCCAGTTAACATCACCAGCCATGGTACACGACCCAATAGAGTCCTGTCAAGTCGAAAGTATGCTCATGGGCAACGGTGATTTCTCATCTCTGCCTCTTGATATGGCCAATAGTTGTGGAATGGACTCGTGCTCAATCGACTTCTCGGGCACCCTCGATTTCAGCACATTTCCCATCGGCCCACTCTCAAATTCACATACCATCGAACAAGAAGGTCTATCAGATATGTCTTTGGCAACAACATGTATCTCGCCTCCTCTATCACCTCAATCCTGTCAATGCGATGAAGAGGTCTCAGATTCGGTCCGAGCCCTCAGCCGAGCGACAATGTCACATAGCGTCATTCAACGTCTTCGCCATGGAATCACCCTGACAGAACAATTACTTTCATGTCCAATCTGCTACGACGTTTCAAAACCACCACGGGTCACAGTCCAAAATGTCCTGCTCATCGGCCGTCTCATGTTTGAAGTAACAGCCGGCTACCAAAAATATCTAAAATGGCTCAAGAAATACGCCGATGACCTCGATGAAAAGAACAAAAGCGAAACAATATATCTAATTCCAGGACTAGAAATTGGCTCTGAGCTGGGTTTTAAGATCAGCGGTGCTAAAGTTCACGAGTTCATTAAACTCGGTCTACAGGCTGATGCAGATCGTCTTGATTCTATTGGAAAACAATTCGCTCAGAGACAGAAAAATCGACATATGGTCGGTCATGAAACATGTCCTGATTCAGAAGGGCGATGTCGAAGGGAAGAGTATGGTCTTGATCATGATCCGCTAGATTTGTGTCCTCATAATGCGGCGGCTCGACGGTTAACGCCTTGTTTCCGAATTGTGGATGAGGTGCAATCGATGATTGAGCAGGTTATTGAAGCAGTTTCGTAGTGCAGGGGATGCAGCAGGGAATTTTGAAGGTGCCGTGTATATTCATAACGGATTTTGTACTTCAAGTGGCTGGATTAAATTGTGATTTAGTATAATGAGGATCTACTATGCAAGTCTCCTGAATATGACTCGTATACTATAAAGGTTGCCACTTTGAGGGAGATATAGATTGACCTACCTTCAGTCCAGTTATTATGATTGAATACTACTCAGTCTTGGCCCACCAGAGCAGCAGTTCCCATTCGTGGCTCCATTCAAAACTTCGTTTCCACTCTGTCCAAGTTTGAAGCCCTTTTCAACTCCATTTGTGCTCTGAACACTCGGAGCAACTCCAAGCCTACAAAAGCAGGAAGACTTGATATCAATGTCGGCTTCAGCGAGTGCTAACTTCAGCTGTTGTCTGATAACTCTAGCTTCCGCAAATCGGCCCAATCGCTCCAAGCACTCATTATACCCATGCAGAGCCCAGACATTATTCGGATGTTGATGTGCTCGTCCAGGGGTAGAGTATAGCCCCAAATCCTCAGCGTAAGCTTGAGCAGCTTGCTCGACGAATCCTTGTTCTAGAGATAAAGCTGCATATGCATGTCGAGCCGGTAACATCCACCCCCATGGTTCAGCGAAAGGTAGCTCATCTTCAAGGATAATTGCGTCTCGTAGTCTCGCAAAGGCTGTCTCGTAATTTGCCCTGCGATACTCAATCTCGCCATCAAGCATTGCTGAAGCCACTTGAAGAATATCGGTTATTTTATTAGGGAAATCCAGACGAGTTGGTGGGACAATCTTCGAGGCTTCTTTAAATCGTTCTCGTTCTTTATCGGCTTCAGGTATTTGGCCTGTGGCTGCATATGCAATGGCCTTGCCATAATGTCTCATCACATTCGTAACACAGTACAGCTCGCCATCTTCCAGAGGCTGAAGTGCTTTCAATTCATCCCATCTTCCAAAACGAATCAACACATGAACTCGTACTGCCTTGAAAAATTCCATCCAGTTTGCCAAAGCGGGAGTCTCAACACGGAGAATCTCCTCGGTAATTGTAGCTTCCATCCGATCAGTTGCATCGAAAGCAGCTTTAGATTTGCCAGCTAGCATTGCCGCATAAATTAATGAGTGATAATCGTGTAGACGGTAGTAGCTGTAGAAAGTTAAACCACCAGTTTGTGCAAAGTATTTGTCGTCCGCGATCGTCGCCTTCAAATTGTATTCCACCGCACGTCTGTAATCACCCACGAGAACATAAATATGCGCGGGCATGTGGTAAGTATGACCAGTATCAGCTATCAGATCTCGAATCATGTCTGCAGCAGGTAATGCCGCCTCTGGCGTGGCAGACATTTCCATTAAATGGATGTACATGTGGGCTGGTCCGGGGTGTCTCTCCACGCCGGGTAATTTTAGGGCTTTCTCGAGTAAATCCTTCACTTCGAATACCGGTGATGATGCGATAGGGAGACCAGTCGCGGCGTCGTATAATTTGCGTGGAGCGCAGTTCATCAATGCATCCGCGAAAAGCGTGATAAAGTCGAAATCGCCGTGTCCAAAAGCGTGATATGCCTCTCTCATAGCAGCTGCATATACTTTACTACAAGCGAGTAAGTCGCGACTGGGATCATCATTGGGATATCGAAGTGCGAGAGCTTTAATGAGAGCTTTTTCCCAACCCGATGCATTTCCGACACGTTGAAGAGCTTCTTGAGAATAAACGAAGCAATTCCTGATCGCATTTACTCGATCCACACTATCAAAAAGAGCCCAGGTTTTATTATAATTGGATCCCGAGCAGAAAGAAACTCCCCAATATGCCATAGCACAGTCATTATCATGGGCAATGGCCTGCTTATAACATGTGATTGCTTCATCGTGATTGAAACAATATGTCCAGACAAGTCCACGATTAAACCATACCTGAGCCTCTTCAGATTTGGTACTGACATTGCGACTCAGTGAACCAATATCAAAATAAGGCTCTCTGAACGAGCGACGGGGTAATTCCTCCTGTTCTGTTCCCAATCCCATGGTTGAAACCGTGCCCGAATGCGGGGGTGAGATCAGTCTGATATTTTGATGTAAAATGGCGAGAGCTTCAAGGTTGAAGATGAATTGAAGAATCAACTCATTGCTTAGTAAAATGAGTTGCTTGGATGAAGCACGATCGAATGATTGACGGAGGATTTTCTTCACTCCGCGGATGATTGAATTATTAAAACATCCGAGTTGCACAATGTGGCGGGGTTATCAATGAGAATGCACTTTATTTGCATGAAATGAATGGCAAATCAACAAAGTAACGAATGGGAATAGAAATAGAGCAATGCAAAAAAAAATCTATTTGTATACTTCGCTGTATTTCTTTCTGGCAGATTCAAATGATTCCTTCTTCTTTGCCCTCCGATGGTCTGCATTAGCTATAACTCTTGAAAGATTCTTCAATATCTATAATATTTTGATACTACACTAACTCATTGCATTGTCATCCTCATAATAGGCCAAGTATGTGATTGCAAGCACCCTTAAGACTTAATCATGTCTCGACTTCTCGGGTTCTCCCTCGGCATGATATTCTTTCTAGACTAGATTCATAGAGAAGCTGATTATTACCATCAATGAATATAAAAAGAAGGCAAAGATGGCAGTCTTTTCTTGTTCACTACCGAATCACCCCCTGATATCACCCTTGATGAATCCAATGACTCTAGACTGCACATTTCCCTCTTCAGGACCCCGACGGAGTGGAGACGGTTTAAACGTGGGGGCCTTGTTGAATTCCGAACTCCGAGTGAGTCAATCTGGTCGTTCATGATGGCAGAGAGAATCATTTCCAGCTGATGATATCAACCATCAAAACCATCATCTGTCATATATCATATCCAGTCCAGATCCCAGACAGATTTGGGCATTCATTAATATCAAATGGAACCGCAAATTGAATATGCCACCGAGGCCGACGGGCCTGGCCTGGCCAAAGTCAACATAGTCGCTTTCCAGAATCAAAGGATCCTACCCTCTGTATTTCCGGAGGCCAGTCAAGAAACGCTTGGAGAATATAAGGCAATGTACTCGATGAAGCATTTGGCAAATCCGGAGATGCACGTCCTGAAGATGACCGATCCTTCAACCGGTGAGATTATCGGTTATGCTCGCTGGGGCATCCCAAAGAGCCTCGTCGGGGAATCAGTACCTCAACTGAGCGAAAAGGCACAAGAAATCGCACGCGATCCTACCGCATTGGCACCGCGACCCATGAATGAGGTGCTATATGGAGGGTTTCGACAGCTGCTGGAGACGTCGCGCAAGCGATACGTCAAAGACGAAGATATGGGTAAGTTGAATCATCTTGTCGGGGGTTTCCCTTTTATCTTGTTATCGATTTGATAGAATGACGGACTTTTTTTTTTTTTTTTTTAGTTCTTGATCTTCTTGCTATTCTCCCCGAATATCAAGGGCGAGGACTGGCATCCAAATTCTTGCAATGGGGTTGTTCCCGAGCAGACCAATTCGGAGTGCGACTCTACCTGGAGGCCACTGGTGCAGGATATCCAGTTTACTACAAATATGGCTGGCGTTTACTGGAAGAAATCAATCTTGATTTATCTCAGTATGGAGCTGAAGGGATTGAGCATTTCACGATCATGATGCGAGAGCCACAGGCGAAGAAGTAGCAGAAGTGATACTGTATTCTTATTCTTACAGCAGACAAATTAATCAATTGATGATGGATTGTTCAGTATGAATATAATCTAGAAATATCCAATATAAAGTAGCAAATATCAACTAAAAGATGAAGTATAAAAAAAGGCGGATGAGAATTCAGCCGAACGTGGGGAACTTCATTCTTCCAACGTCGACTCTTTTTTCTCTTCTTTTCTTCTCTTCTTCTTTTCAACGCCAGCTCTACACCATTCTAACTGAAGTAGCTGTACTACAACTAAACATTGACGTATAGATAGCTACCTAACATGCTCAAGTTCGCCATCCTTGACGATTATCAGGGCATCGCCCCCTCCCACTTTGCTTATCTCGAGTCACGCATCGAAATCGTCAGCTTCCCTAAGACACTCGACCCTCGTGATCCTACCCAACATGCCGAGTTGATTCAACGATTACTACCCTTCGATGTCATTCTCGCCATGCGCGAACGTACCCCCTTTGGGGCTGAAACCATTGCCGCCTTGCCCAACCTCAAATTACTCCTCACAACCGGCATGCGCAACCTCTCGCTCGATATTCAGACATTTACAGACCGCGGGATTCTAGTTGCTGGCACGGAGGGACGTCCACCTGGTGTCAATTCGACGGTGCAACATACTTGGGCACTGATCCTGGCCCTAGCCCGACACGTCGCACGCGATGATGCGGCTGTTAAGTCGGGCGCCTGGCAGGGCTCTCTAGGCATCAATCTCTCTGGAAAGACCCTTGCTCTCCTCGGACTGGGTAAACTAGGCTCGCAAGTCGGGAAAATTGCCGTTCAAGCATTCGGCATGAATGTTCTGGCCTGGTCGACCAACTTGACACAGGAGAAAGCCGACGAGCAAGCCGAAGCTCAGGGTCTCCCAGCTGGCAGCTTTCAGGTGGCTTCTTCCAAGACGGACTTCTTCGCCCGTGCTGATGTACTGAGTATGCACAATGTGCTTTCGGAGCGTAGTCGGGGAATAGTCAGCCATGCTGAACTAGCCACCATGAAACCCTCGGCAATGATCGTCAATACATCGCGTGGACCTTTGATCGATGAGTCGGCTCTTTTGCAGGCTTTGAATGCGGGAGCAATTCGTGGTGCTGCACTGGATGTCTTTGACCCAGAGCCATTACCCCTTGACAGCCCGTGGAGGACAACCGCATGGGGTCGTGATGGACGCAGTGAGGTGGTATTGAGCCCACACATGGGTTATGGCGAGGAGGACCTGCTGAATGGCTGGTACCGCGAGACCGCAGAGAATCTTGAGCGTTGGCTAGATGGAAAGGAATTATTACGGAAGATGAATTGATCTAGATCATGTATAGCACTTTTACGAGTTGATGAAAACGAGACGATATTCCACTCATCGCCCATCTATCACTATTTCTATATCACAAATCGATGATTCTTTTGCAACTTTCGCGCGGTCGCAATATCGACTCCCTCCATTTCGGCAGTCTTCTGCAATCGTTCAAAGTCCTCATGACTCAAAGACACGTCCTCGTCTTCCAGTCGGTCCAGTCGCTTGTTCTCGCGCGTGAGGCTAAAGTACATAAACACAAAACAGGCTGCCGTGACTACCCACAGAGCAATGTTAAGGCCGAGTGCAGGACGATAATGAGGTTTGTCTTGATCACGGTAGGTGAAGGGAGTCCAGATAGATGCACTACCTCCAACGGCATTGATATAAGCGTATGCTGCTGCGCGCTTGGCTGGTGGTCGAGGAATACTTGTTGCAATCCATGCGAAGAATGTTCCGTTGATGGAAAATATCATAAGCATAAGGAATAACGATAGATATCTAGGTCCGAAGGAGTCGGTTGTCATAAAAATTATCCAGCCAATAATGACCACAGGCATGGGGTATATCAAAAACCAGAATCGTTTGCGAAGACGATCAGATGCCCACGAGTGTGCGATACTCCAGAGAGCCACGAAGGCGTACGGTGGAGCGCAGAGTAGCAAAGACACGGTATTGCTATAGCCAAGTGTCTTCGTCAGCGTCGGGAAGAAAAAGGAGAAACCTCCTGCAGCTGATTTACACATAAAGGCAAATGCGAGAACATGTACTCGAATGTCTTTCATCGCCAATACGAATCCCTTGACTTGCGACATCCCTTTGCCTTCATCGATATCAGCTTCGGCGGCCTCAATCGCCATACGGCGATTGGCCACTCGTCTCAATTCAGGCGAGAGTCTCTTCCATGTATGTGGGAACTCCGGCAGCATGACAATCACGATGAGTCCAAGAAAAATGGTGATCACACCTTCAATAATGTATAGCCATCGCCAACCAGGCATCCCGTGTTTGCCGGCGAGACCATGGAGAATGCCTGCTGCAATCAGACTTCCAAGGGCCCCGGCGATCAGAGAACCGATGTAAAAGATGGACATGCGCATGCTTAGCTCTGTCTTCGTATACCATTTAGACAGATAAAACAGCACGCCGGGGAAAAAGGGCGCTTCCACGAACCCAAGAGCTAGCCGACATCCAAGAATTCCACCATAGCTCTGTACCAAGGCCGTAAGGGCAGATACTAAGCCCCAAGCGCAAGTCGTCAATCCAAGATACAGAGAAGGACGGCCTGTATAGTTCAATATTTGATTCGAAGGGACGCTGCCAAGGATATATCCGACGAAGAATATTCCCAGACCTACCAAATATCAGCAATTGATCAATGGGTATAAAAAGTCTTGGGATGATACTGACCAGCCTGATATCTTTCAGATGTGATATTTAAGTCATCTTGCAGGCCTTGTAATCTGGCTGCAGCGTAGTTATTTCTATATGCGTCAATAATACTCATCTATACGATTGCTAGTCAACACCAACCGGTCAATAAAATTCATCAGGTAAATGACCACAATTAAAGGCATAATAAGCCAATCAATCTTTCGTAACAGCTTCTTCTCTAATCTCTTTTCCTCTTCACTGATATTTTGAAGATCTTCAGAAGTTTCAGCTGCAGCGTCATCATTTCCTGTCAGGAGTTCATGATCCGAGACAACCTGGTCTGCATGCTTCTGCTCACTCATCATGAAAATTTATATGCAATATCGAAGAGTAAAGTGATTGAAAAGAAAGGCGTTTGGGGATATTTTTGGTCCGTCATGCTGAAACAAAAGATTATCGTAGCCAACAAGATTCTACAAAGTACGGCTATGGTATTATGTGGAGAAGAAATCACGACATTGCTCAAGACGTTCAGGAATCGGCATGTTTTTAAGCATCTAGTATATCCTTAGACATGATTCTGCATGAACAGTATGAGTAGAGAGAAAGTATCGGCATAAGGTATGTTTTCATCCGCTGTAAACCCAGAGGCCAATAAGGAACACCCCCCCCCCCCAGGGCAAGCTTCATCCAATAATGTCAGCCTTCAAACTTAATCCAAAAGAAATTGAATTAGGACTGTGGATCGTCTCCCACTAGCCAAGCACTAAAAGTCGTTGTTTCGGCTATTATCATACAGCTTGCCGATTGCATCATTGCTTAGATCAATACAAGGTGATCCTTCAAAATTGTCCGAGTTTCCATGAACTAGTGTATCAGACATTATTTCATCTTATGCATAATCTATCGAAAAGCTAATTTCTTTCATATCTAACCAAACTGTTTCTGGAAATGCTGTTTGATCTTATTCTTTCACCTTCAATCGAATGATCCTAGACCGAGACTCCTTGGTCGGCCCCATCTAGTTGAATTTAGAATAAAACCAGAAGGGTTCTGTGTCCATGTGTTGTTTTCGTAAAATTCTGGATCGAGAGACCTGCACCGCCAATCTGATCCCCTGGAATCGTCACTGGGATCCTACTAAACTACAGCGCAGGATTTGGTCTATATTGCAGTTTCTGCAACGAAAAGTTAAACCACTTCTGTTCCCATTCTACTTGAATATTCACTCATGTTAGGCGAATGGGATTGCAAAGAATTACATCTTCTTTTTAAAGGCAGATGCAAGATATTCCGGGTCAAACTAGAAGACACCCCTGTATACTCGGGCAAACCTTACTTTGCTACTATTTTGTCCATTCACACTATCAAAATAGGATGTACGGCAATCCCAACCAAGTCTTAGCTTGGGCAAATCAGAAATTGACATCGGAAACTCCTGATATCAATACTTGTCTCATCCAAGCTATAAATGATTTCCTTTTTCACCGGGTTTCAGCACAGCTTTCCCGCACGGATATTGGCCCCGACGGCTCGTATGCCGTTTGTCAATATATTGTGTCAATCTAGAGCTGTTGAATATGAGAGCCCTATATCTACCAGAAGATACTCCGTCTGACCGAGGTAGGGGTAGTGATAATCATAGCTTTTATGTTTCAAACAGGATTCTCGAAGATATGATTCAAGCCGGGATTTCGATGACCAAGATAGCTTTGATTCAATATATTCACACTTGGATACCTATGCTGAAATCTCCAGAGTGCGAAAGATTTACGAGATGACAAGGAACCTAAGGAAATGGCGAATTGATCAGTTGATCATCTTGACGCGGTGATCACTCGGGTAAGCTGGCCTGTTGCGCATGAACTAACATAAGCCTCGAGAATATCCGACATAACCAGCACCCATACCCTGGCCTAGGAAAAACATGCTAATCATTAAAATCAGCTTGGTTTCTCCCTTCATACTCTGGACCTTAAAGTCCCGTCGCCGCGTCAGCTTGGAGGCCTGGTACACCCTCTTTCAGCAATCAGCAAGACTCATCTACCGTAGTTCGACGAATTTACAAATGCAACTGAGGCTTTAAACTGTCTGCAGTGAATGTATCAAAGACTTTTTTTTAGAACATATGAGAGATATCGAATCCATCGCTGCCTAAAGATAAACTTCTTGTCGCTGTGTACGTATCGATCGATTTGGCTGACTCGATCATTTAAAGGTGCCCGACGAACGACAAATTCATTGCCATATTCAAGCAGAGTATCCGAATTTTTTTTTTTTAAAAGGTCAAATCTAATGTATCTCTTCTATTTGGCTTGTGCGTTTGCTTTTCTCGGACCTGCACTATCCTTAGCCATCTGTCCTTACGCTGAACAGGGCGATACGAGTGCAAGGTATTCACATTTTAAGCAAGTTGAAACCATCGGAGCCAATATCGAAGCCAATGGTGCAATTTGTGAGAGTCACTCAGATAAAAATCCCCGGGGCCCTGGCAAAAAAGGGGTCATGTTGATGAATCGCATCAACCCATCTTCCATGCAGCTTTACATCGCGAATGCGGATGGCAGCAACGAGCGATTATTGCTGGGCAATCAATCTGTCTTTGAATACCATGCTAGATTCTCACCGGATGGCCAACATGTTGCATTTACCAGCGAGCGCAATGGGGATGGCAACTCGGATTTATATATGATTCATGTCAATGGCAGTGGTTTGAGGCCCATTGCAACCACGGCGGTAGTAGAGGATGCTGTATCAATTTCACCCGACGGCAAATTTGCCGTCTATGCATCCACCCGGGACGTGTCTACGTCCAATATATGGCTGACTGATCTCAAGACCGGTCTCACACGTAATCTCACAAACCAGACTGCAATTACAGGCAGCCCTGACTCGCCAAGCGGGTTCTTCTCTCCCAGCTGGTCCCCTAATGGGCAACACATTGTATTCTCGTCGGATCGCAATACTGGATGGACAGGACACGATAATGGAACTGGCTGGGAACACACTCAGAATCTCTCCATTTACAGCATCTCGCCTCAGGGCACTGATTTTCGTCTCGTCTACAGCGAGCCGGCCCTATCGTTGGGATCTCCCAAATTCTCACCGGATGGTAAGCGCATTGTTTTCTATGCAATGTCCTTGCAACAGACCTTCGATTCTCGCTCCGAATTGAAAATACAGAGTGTGGAGAATCAAATATTCTCCGTCGATTTTGCGACTGGCACGGACCGTCGCATGGAGACGAATTCCAGTGGATGCAAGATCTACCCACAATATTTGTCAAATGATAATATTGGTTATCTCGTCAAGGGAGGACCATCGGAAGGTATTCACTATACTGACTTGTCACTCAATATTTCGGGCAAGATTCGCTCTCCTTCTTGGTCCCCCGACGGCAGATATGTCCTTTACGAGAGGAATGGCTGGAAGACACGTCCATTGCAAAAGAAATTGTATAGTTGGGATGAAGAATGGGAATATAGATTTATGGACACTTTCCCTGAACTTTCCAATGATGGAATGTTGGCCTTCACGTCCAAACAAACAGGAAGTCCGGGGAATTCATCCGTGGCAGTGATGCAGCCAAGCAACAAGATATTCGAGACCCCCTTTGACACTTTCGAGATTAAACCGAATCCGATCCCCGAACCTATCGTTGCAGGTGGTGGAGCTGGCTGTTTCCAACCATCCTGGTCTTCCGATGGAGACTGGATCACATTCGGACTGGGCAACTATTTTGAAAGCCGTGCTTCCGAACCAGGTTGGATTTATCGAGCTAGATCTGATGGTTCGCACTATGAACAACTCACATTCAATTTCTCCAACTCGGGCTCTAATGCAGGGTATCCGAGCTACTCACCAGACGGCACAAAGATTGTATACCGAGTTTATGGTCGAGAGTTTGGTCTTCGTCTTCTGAATATGGAGACAAATCATACTTCAAAGCTTACGACAGAGCGTGACAATCTGCCTTCCTTTTCGCCTGATGGCCAATGGATATTGTTCACTCGGAATATAACCGACGAGGCCAAAGGTCAACTATCAAACTATGAAATCTGTATCATTCGGACTAATGGAAGTAGCTATACTTGCTTGACTTCATCCGCGGCCAACGATGCACACGCTGTTTGGACTGCTGATGGTCGTATAATGTGGTCGAGTGGTATGTGGGGGTTTCAGGCTGAGGCGGCGACATACGATGATAGCTTTCAACCTTATGGTCAAATTATGATAATGAATGCTGATGGCTCGAATAAGACAGTGCTTACCAACAGTATATGGGAGGACTCGATGCCAGTTTATGTCTCGAGCTCAGACTATTGCAATTTCGTTGGGGAGTGACAGCGGAGGGGATTACGAGCAAAGTATAGAAATACCAGTGCTTCGATAGACATCTTCCACTTTTTTCTCACTGGTACTGCTCGTATTTTATTTAATTGGTGACTCACATCTAAACCATGCCATTTGAATCAACCTATAACGGATTCTATCGTCAAGTTCGCGGATTTCTTCCAACGGGGATAGATATCTTCATTCTACCACAAATAGCTCAAGCAGCAACAGCTAAACCAACTCCATGCACATACATATTTACGGTAAACAGAGCAGAACATTGTTCAAATATCAAGTCTTGGCACAGTTCTCCCCTGTGGAGTTTGCGAGTGTTGATTAGTTGGCTTTTTATGCCCAGGGGACGCCGGACCCCACACAAGGCTGAGAGAAAACTTCGCTACAACTGGACGACTCAGTCAATAGACACTCCCCAAAAATATGAAGCTCGCTCTCCTACGCCTGCTACATCAGCCTGCTGCTCGGTTACTTGTTGTTGCTGGTGTGGTATACTTATTGGCCTTCCAGTTCTGCCGTCTGCGCTACTGGCGAGACCCGCACTCAGCCTTTTTCGAGATCGACAACGTTTTTGAGTGGAAGTACAGTTTACAGCGAGAGCATGAAGCAAGGCATTTCACGGGAATTTATAATGCCCCATCCGACGAAGGCATTAACATCATGAATGGGGAGGGGGATCCATGGATGTGTACAACCCTGGCGACCGTGAAGCGCGACAAAGATGATTATTTTGAAGCCTCGGTGGGCTCACTGCTGAGCGGTCTGGACCCTCGCGAGCGTAAAGCGATGCATCTCTCCATCTTGTTTGCCAATACAGATCCATCACAGCATCCGAGCTGGCAACAGAAATGGGTCGAAAGGCTGGCCGACTCTGCCTCGTCGTATAATGTGTCCGAGGAGGAGTTTCACTACCTTCAAGATTTGGAGGATAAGCATAATTTCCATGAAAAAGGAGTCTAGTCAGTGTCTACTAGTAAGCAGATTTATATATTGAGAAGAATAATCTAACTAGGCACAGTGATTATGTCTATCTTCTGAACCAATGCCTTCAGACCGGCGCACCATACATTTTCATTCTTGAAGACGATGTGATTCTGGCCGATGGTTGGATGATCAAAACCCTGAATGGCCTACAAGATATGTCCCAGGATTCGAAATTTGCCAATGGATCTTGGCTTTATCTGCGCCTGTTCTATACTGAAACATCTCTGTCATGGTCGTCCTCAGACTTTTGGTATCGTAATATGCCCCTGGCATTTTTTATCGTGATGGCTACGGGGTTAGCTTCTCTACTACTTGTTCGCCGCAGATGGCCAAAAGCGTGCTCCTACATTGATAAATGGACAATCGCAGCAACTTGTCTTGTTGTAATACCAGCATTCACAGCCTTGATCTTCATGATTGGCAAATACTCTCTTCTCCCGCTACAAGGGGTTGTTGAAATGAATGGACCGGGCTGCTGTACACAGGGCCTTGTATTTCCACGAACCGAGGTGCCATCATTGATTCAATACTTGCAGAAGCGAAAGAGTGGACAAACAGACAGTATTATCGAGGACTACGCCGAGGAGACCGGATTGGCTCGTCTGGCCCTGGCACCTCAACAACTACAACATGTGGGCTTGCGTTCAAGTCGGGACAATCTGGAGATCAATACTCAAAGTACATGGGCCTTCTGGTTTGAAGAAAACGATTCGAAGCAGTTGAAAGTCGAGCATGAGCGACTCTTGGCGGCCAGCGATTCACGGTGGATCTTAGACTAAATCATCCATCTAAAATCAAATCAGACAGAATTATTCATTATCTTGGCATCAATTAGTATAAACCTTCGACCGTTACATTGCATGCATTGAACATTTGTCGATCTAGGCACAGTCCTAATTTCTTAGCGAGTAAGTTTCCATGTGGCCTAAGCCTCCATCTTTCAAGCTCCTATTTTAGTATATCAAGTCTGCGAATTAGCAAAAAACCCAAAGTTGTCAGAAACTTCCTTCTCCCTTTGCACACCCATAATGAGGTATCTCCATTTGACAATCATTGCTCGACATGCTTCAGGCTGCAATACGAATCCTGTGGATTTTGTGGATTCCATCTCCACACCACGCCCTACTGTTCACACACAACCCCGCAGCAGTGCAGTTTCGATTGAATAATAAAATCCGCTGCGACTTGGCCAGATAAGCTTACGAATAACAAGATATCTTGCAATTACATATTATGTTTACCATTGAACCGCCCATCCATGGATAAGGAATGACTCTATCCTGCCTCCATTGCCTGATCCTCAAAAAAATGTGCAAGTATAAATACCAGCCTCGCTCGATAGAATATATTCATCCAATCCCAATCCCGATACCCTGTCTCTAAATTCAACTTTGTTTGGTGACTTTGGAAGTTGAATCAGTGTCAGATCAACATCTATACTAGCTCACCGGCCCGGGCATTTACTGTTCCACAGCAAAGTTTCGTCATATAGACTCTAAACTCACGCTTATTCGCATCGCCGAGGACAATCATTCGTCCCTGAAATCCCCCGCTGGCTATAACTCGACGCTAGATTGAATCTGCATTCAACTACGAAGATCCTTGGCTTAATTGACCCACTAAAAATCGCCCGAATTTGCTCTTCTTGGACGTTCGGTGGATCCACCAGCGAGCTGTACCGGCCCGGCGAGTGCGGAGTGATCTGGGGCCCCGGAGTTTCTCCCCACGGAGAACTGGCTATTTTATGGGGAATAACTCCCAGAAGTGTGTTATAATTGCAATGGTAGAGGTCCACACTTGGCCTTGACTCTGTTTGATTTATATTTTTGTCTCCTGTGCTCAATATCAGCCCCGATATGGTATCCGACGATGAAGTTACTCCTGCGCACAACCAGGTCGGAATAGAGAAAAAGCAAAATGACGACTCAATATCGAAAGACCCTATAGAAGGGCTTGGGAATGAATATGATTTTGATACGGAGGAGAAGCAGGTAATCGGTGAACAGCGCCAATTGCCTGACCTACAGCGGAGGTTGCGAAGCCGACATTTGCAGATGATCGCAATTGGTGAGAGACATGCACTTGAGCAATAATAGAAACAGAAGGAGGCCAACTGCTAACTAATATATAGGAGGAACAATCGGTACGGGTCTCTTTATTGGAAGCGGGACTGCTATTTCATACGCTGGACCTGTCGGAGCCCTTATCGCTTATATCTTTGTCGGCTCCATTGTATTCTCTGTTATGACAGCTCTAGGAGAAGTAGCAACCTTCTTGCCCATTCCTGGAGCATTTGCTTCTTACGCCACTCGACTGGTTGATCCAAGCTTAGGATTTGCAATGGGCTGGATATACTGGTTCTCCTGGGCGTCAACATTCGCACTGGAGCTGACAGCCACTGGCCTGATCATACAGTTTTGGGAAAAGTCAGTACCGATTGCAGTATTCATTGCCGTCTTCTGGGTGGTAATTATTCTGCTCAACCTGCTTCCAGTCAGTTTCTACGGTGAAACCGAATTCTGGCTATCTAGCATCAAAGTGTTGACTGTTATCGGGTTCATGATATTTGCTATCTGCATGAATGCTGGAGTTGGCAAGGAAGGCTATATTGGTTTCCGGTACTGGGTGGATCCGGGACCATTCAATAATTATCTTATTGAGGACAAACCTTCTCTAGCCAAATTCCTGGGATTTTGGGCTGTGCTAATCAAAGCTGGTTTTTCATACCAAGGAACTGAGCTTGTTGGTATTGCAGCTGGTGAAACGGAGAATCCTCGCAAGACCATTCCTTCGGCTATCCGAAAGGCATTCTTTCGAATCATTTTCTTTTTCATCTTTACAATTTTCTTTATTGGCATCGTTGTGCCGTCATCTGATGAACGTCTCACCGCGAGTGATGGCAGCGGCGCCAGCGCTAATAACGCGAATGCTTCGCCTTTTGTTATTGCTGCTAAACGTGCAGGTGTTAACGTGCTGCCGTCGATAATCAATGCTGTTCTACTCACTGTGGTTCTCTCAGCTGCCAATTCAAATGTCTACAGCGGAAGCAGAATCCTTGTTGGCCTTGCACATGAGGGCTTTGCTCCTCGTTTCTTTGTGAAGACAACGAAATGGGGTGTTCCTTATTGGAGCGTGTTATTTACAGCTCTCTTCGGCCTCCTGGGATTTTTGAATGTGTCCAATGCCGGAAGTACTGTTTTCAACTGGCTAATGCAAATAGCCGGTCTTGCTGGTTTTATTACCTGGACATCACTCAACATTTGTCATTTAGCATTCATGCGCGCATTGAAAGCCAGGGGAATCTCACGAGACATACTACCATATAAAGCTGTCTTCCAGCCTTACTTCTCATACTATGGTCTATTTTTCAATGTGTTGATTATAATCACACAGGGGTTCACGGCTTTTGTGCCCAATTTCAGCATCACCGATTTCTTCATCGACTACCTCAGCTTGATACTCTTCGCTGTTCTCTATCTAGGGCACAAAATTATCTTTCGTCCCGCATTCGTGAAACCACTTGAAGCCGATATCGATACTGGTCGGGTTGACCTAGACTGAATCATGATAGAAATAACATAGAGTGTGAATGACATCAATTCCAAGACAAATAGCTGTTCGATGTAAATTTCAGAGTGTTGGTCATCGATTTGATTAGCTAACTCCCATACTCATAATTCAAACTGTCAGTCTTATATTGGTCAAAATATTAGAAGGACCTGCAAAAATAGAAAGCCAAGAATCGCGTCCCGGGATATCCTCAGCGATGCTTAGTATCCGTTGTTTCTTCGCACGAACGAGTCGTTTCATTGCTTCGATTGTATGGAAAATCCGCATAGAATTTAAATATCGGTATCACAGCTCGCCGAGGACCGAGAAACCCCGTCTTTTATCCCGAAACTCTTGAACTTTTGATCCTTTTGGGTCTACGACTCTAAAATCCGAGACTTAGTATTATCTCCGACATCCCAATACTTAACGTCATAAATGTATCCCTCATCTTCCTCCTTTTCATTCTTTTAATGCAGATATAGTCACATACTATTTAAGACTAACTCAACGTATATATCGATTTCTCCAGGACCGCATCTTCATCATGAGCAAGCTTCTCGTTGTCTTCGGCGCTACTGGCCAGCAAGGTGGTTCCGTCATCGACTATGTTCTAAATGACCCCGAATTGTCCAAGGAATATTCGCTTCGTGCTATTACTCGCGACGCCTCAAAACCAGCTGCTCAAAGCCTTAAGAAAAGTGGCGTGGAGGTGGTGTCTGCCGATGTCGATGACCCCCAGTCTCTGCCTGCTGCATTGGCCAATGCCCATACCGTCTTCATTGTAACCACCACAGTTTATGACGAGCATCTCAAATCCCGTGAATTCCGCCAAGGAAAAGACATTGCAGATGCGTCAGTGTCCGCTGGGGCAAAGTACCTCATCTTTAGCACAACCCCAGGGTGTGAACGGCTGTGGGGACACCCAGTCGACTCTTTCGACTCCAAGGCTGAGGTGGAGGATTATATCCGCAAACTCCCGGTTTCCAGCGCTTTCTTCGCGCCCGCAATGTTTATGCAGAATTTTTTGACCAATCAAGCCCCTCGCCCAATCCCCGGACAAGAAGGCAGCGAGACAACTTATGCTATCGCCAATTTTATTTCTCCGGATGCCCCAGTGCCCTTGATTGAGACAGTAAGGGATAGCGGGAAGTATGTCGGAGCTATTCTCGCCGCCCCGGAGGAGTATGATGGGCAAACACTATCGGCGGCAACAGGGTTCTACTCATATCGACAAGCTGCAGAGATTATTGGTCGTATTACGGGCAAGAAGACAATTTATGCCCAGCTGCCCCAAGAGCAGTGGACAAGCTATCTTCCTCCGGGTTACCAACGTTCGATGACGGCCATGATGAGGTGGATTGAAAAGCCGGGATACTTTGGCCCTCAATCGAAGGAAATGGTAGAATGGACGGCCAAACAAGCAAGAGGGAAATTGACAACCTTCGAGGAATTTGTGAAGCAGCATGCAGAGGAATTCTTCTCGCAATAGGATGATTTAATACAAGTAGAATGGCTTGTTTGTCAAATTGTCTATGCATCACCATTGCCAGTAGCTCTGTGATTGTGCTCGTCCATTTGTACAGAAATTCGAGTGGTTATCTTCATTCGTTGATTCCGGTCCAGAATGTACTGATCACTGCCCAAAGTAGGGCAGAATAGAAGGCTACTTCGAATCTGGTACTTGGAAGTTTCTGCGGTTTTACCAGTATGAATTGAAGAAAGCCCGGGTTTTTTCAAATTTTCATGTTGAGCATCTTTCAATCCATGATATCATTTAGCATTATTTCACAAATAATAGTAGTTATTTCACCCTAACCAACAAAGGGTGTTCTCGTGACAAATATTATTGGTACTGAATATTACAGATGGTCATTAGGCCTAAGACCTTAATCGCTCCTTGATAAAGTCAACAACATCCTGATCATACTTCTTCATATATGTATGATGAGCATGATTATCATCCATTGGAAGTGGTGAGCTTGAAAAAAAAATTAGTTTTGAAGATTCGATCTCATGGAGCTTGCATATTGACAACCATACCAGCATTGATTATCGCCATAATCGCAATAGCTATGCAAAGAGCTGGCAAATGGATCGCATGTTGACGGATTTAAGCGAGGGAATATCTGATCAATTGCTCGGATTAGAAACTCTCTTATGATAAGCCCTAATAGATGACAACCATATACAACTTACACCTGCTCCAACCGTGCAATTTCCGGTATTCCAAGGTTGGAACGGAACGAATGTTTCATCACCGTAAACAATGTTCGCGATCACTAAAAAATGTCAGATTTAGAGGATCAAAGCTATGATTGGTATGATACTCACCTGTAGTTTTATAAGAAGGATCAAGGGGTGGGACTGGAATCAGCAGAAGAGAGCTGGTGCCACAAACAGCCTCCATAGTAAGTACAGCACCCTGAGTCCCTGCATTAGCAATTGAAACCACATGGTTAACTCGATAGACATACCAATGAATACCCGACGAGTGCAATTTTAGAATTGGGGCAACTCTTCACATATTTCTCAACGTATTGTTGCAGCATCAAAGCTCCTGAGTGGACAGCTATGAATTTGTCCTCGGCATCGTGATCAAAAGGGAATCCAAGCGTCGTTGAGCCGGGGATTTGATCCAAGATTCTATCTGACAAAGCTTTCATGACACTTAAATCATCACCGGCGCCCTGTCCTCTAGAAATAATGGCGTGGACGCCAGTCGCACAGTCTTTTGAAGCAACATCTTGTGACTGGGTCCCCTGGATCAGACCTGCCAAGGCGATACTAAACAGAGCTCCGAAGAGCTTCCGGCCCACCATTGTTGCTGGTCTTGAATTCGCAAGATTCCAATGGAGAGCTGTCTAGTGATAATCACAGTAATAACTGCAAACTCTCGACTCTTGGCTCATGGCGCGATTGAAGATTATTAAAGCGGTTTCTACATCATGGCGCGGAAGAAAAATCTCCTTTTTTTTTCTAAATCTCGAAGCAAAATTGGTCTTCCTAGCGCTATTTAGCTAGCTCGTGGTCCACTTGTCTTCCATGTGTACTTCATTGGATCCTGAACAGGGAAAAGGAACTTTAAAGGGTAGATGTGGATAGCTTTGCTGTGGTGGGATCGAAATTAAAATTGCGATCGACATGGGCTTTGTTGATGCGGGAAGCTTGGCTCTGAATTTACTTCGTATCTCTGGAAAGTGAACCTCAGCTTGGTCCAGAATGGGTATTGAGTGAATTAGATGAACCGGGGCCTACCATCTCGGGCTGAAAAATGAAATGAGCAAAAGTACCGTAATCCATTTACTGCTATGGATAGCATATGGCAAAAAGGTACCCACCCGACGTTGTTCGTAATCAAAGTGGAAGATGAGTGACTTGATATCGTTGAATCCCGACCCATTGAATACCGAATAGCTGGTCTAGGCTTGGTCACGAGATAGGCGTACAATAATTCCTGCATCTGAGTATATGATTGGGTCCCTCTCCATAAAGTCGAGGGTATAGGATTGGATACGATGGGCTCCATGATGAAGATGTTAGAGCTATGTAGTGTGGCTGTTGCCCCTTGTCCAGCAGACATTACGTTTGAACCTATGGATTCAAGTCATTAATTTTCGAAATTTAGTATATGCTGGTTGTATTAAACAATCCAGTAATTCTGAGCGCACGGGGCCTTGGGGATATTTTCCCTTGGCAATGACTAGTACCAAGCACCACTTGATCAACCGCGATGCATAGAATGACTCGCGGCCTACAATTTAAAGATCATCACTAATGCTAGAATACATATTCTAATGCAGACAAGACAGAGATTTTCCATTTTTTCCAGTTGCTTTTTGGAAATGTAGAAGTCATGACGCAAATACCATATGATTATGTCAGCGGCTATAGCAGGTTCTCTCAAGGCAACCTTGAAATTTCGGAGGATTATTGACATCAGAGAATGATATTAGATGAATCATCTGACTGCATAAGCCAGAGAATAAAAGCACACAGCTACTTGGGAGGTGGCCGTGATGTTCCGGTCATTTGGAATGTGGCTTTGAAGGGCCATCCCGGAGCGAGCGGGTAAATAAGCTTCGAGTTGGAGATCGAACCGCCATACTTCATACACCAGAGGAGCATCTCATGGCAATAGACCCTGATTCATCGCCGCATGCGGCTGTCCGAATCTTGGATATGATGAAGTCAAGGACAGGCCACTAATAGCGACGCGCAATCCGGCTCTTCCTCAAGGAACCCGGTATATATCGGTAGCATTTTCCTCGAAGTTTTACAAATTTTTTCTCCTGATACCTTACTGTACATCTCACTACCTACAATCTACACCAGAAACTCGATTTCAGAAACATCATGCGCTTTGGATCATCAATTGCATGGCTGCTGGTCGCCGGAGGCGCTTTGTCCTCCGCGCAGAGCAATTCCAGCTGCTCTTTGACCTCCTCCGATACACAAGTCCTGGAGTATACTTGGGTACTTTCGAACTTCCTGAACAGCTTCTACCGGAGCATCGAGTTCAACCAAAGTGTCGCTTCTATGGTGTCGAACAGTACCAGCAGCTCAAAGGCACTCGCAAACCTCGAAGGCATTGTTCACGCTAATAACCTGACTGCCGAGGCTGTGAGAGAGCTTAGCTCCAAGGCCCCCAATTTCCAGAAACCATCATGCAAATACACTTTTCCGTCAGTCAGTGACATTCAGGCTTTTGTCAAATACGCATACACGTTTGAATCGACTCTCACTGGTGCCTTTATCGGTGCTGCTGGCTATACCAAGTCTCCCGAGGTCTCTTTCCTGCTTGCCCGTCTCGCTGCTGAGCACTCTTCGCATGCCACCTGGGTCGGCAGTCGCCTGAACTCCTCCATGTTCCAGGCAAATGCCACTTCGTTGGTTGCTGCTTATGCTCCTAGCCAAGTTCTTGCCAAAAGCAACCAGACAGGTAGCTTGGGAATATACTTAGACGACTGCGTCACCGCGCCCCAAAACCCATGCGGTGCACTCAATATTGGCCCATTGGAGGCCAATATTACCTCCAGTGCTGCAGTTGGATCCTCATCTACTCCCGCCAGCGGGTCTTCCTCTACTCCCTTGAGTAGCAGTGCTTCTGCCTCCGCTTCTGCCTCTTCCTCGGCTTAAGACCGGATGCCATTGTTTAATGCTGCTTGAGATATGAGATACGGAGTTGATTGACTTTGGAAAAAAGTGCTCTAATACACTTTGGAAGTTGTAATACATACACGATGATGTTTTAATAATAGGTTTTAAGAAGTTGATAAACGTGGAATTTTACATTGGTTAGGATGTGGACCATCTTTTTGATAATTAAACCTAAGCCATTTCCCTACCTAGGTCGGACTATATATGTACTTGTTGACTGCAGGCCATGTTTCTTACGATTAATTTTCTCTACTACCAACGAATCTTTCAGCCAATTAATGCATTGCTTATCTACAGGTGACTTATCAATACTGATGCGTATTTTATGACCATAACACGTAAACTTTTAAACACCCATTCCGGCCATCCGAGGAGTAAGATTTACTCTACCCGGCCATATTCATTCGGCGACGTTGCTGCGGATTCATCTGTCGCAATCACGGCATCACCATTCTCCTTGTGTGTTTGGACAGAGGTCAAGTGCTTGGCAGCCTCAAAGCTAAACTCAGGTCCTTTGTATTCGCTTCTACCACGAATAATCCACCAGAACGCAGTCAGCGTCATTAGGCCGACCGTAATCACGCTTGTATAGTTCATGTTCTGAGCGGTGACTGGCATAACCTGGGGGAAGCAGAAGAATACCACTGTGACCAAGATGTACATCAAAGAGGCGATATTGACGGCCATCCCTAGTTTCTGACCCATGTAGAAAGGACCGGGAACGATGTTGCGACGGCCCGTCAATACATGGGGAAGAATAGCCCCGAAATAAGACAGAGTGCTTAGAACAATGAAAGAGGAAATGAGGGCCTGGAACGCCGTCGTACTGCCGACGTAGATACAACCAAGACACGTAACCAGTCCACTCATAGCCATGGTGGCACGTACGGGACAGTTCAATGTAGGGTGAACCTGCGCGAAGAAATTTGAAAATGGAGTGGCTCCGTCGCGAGCCAAACTCCACCACATGCGACCTCCTGTCACAAATGTGCCAATGAGAGTCGGGAAAGTGGCGAGAAAGAGGACAGCAATCAAACCAATAGCACCGGTATTGGAACCTGTAGCTTGGCGGTAGATTTCAGCTGTAGGGAAATAGCCAACGCTGCTGTCGAAAACGGCATCGATGTCCTGGATTGAATAGAACAGGGCAATAAGATAGACAAACGAAGTGCTGAACGCTGTCAACATCTGCAGCATGATACCCTGGGGAACTTTGACTTGGGGCTTGGGAACTAAATGGAGCAGGGCATTAGACAAGGGTTATTTCTCTCAGGTTGAACCGCGAATATAGATCCAGGGAAGATAGACTTACCCTCTTCAGATAAATGACTGATGCAGTCTGGAACGCCAACGGCAAAAGCAGCATTGAGAAGTCCTGTCATGAAACAAATTCCGTCGGACCAACCGCCAGTCATATTATAATATTGCGTCCAGACCTGGGAAGAGCTGGCGTGTGTCTTTGGCATCGCGGCCAGAACAACGATAGTCGCGAAAAGTCCGCACATAGATAGAATTAAGGCGATCCGGTTGATCAGAGGAATAAAACGATTTCCAAGGCAAACGATCGCACAGCAAGTCCAATTGACAATTTGAAACACAATGAAGACCTGCCACGAGTGCCACTCAACATCGGAATGACGGAGCAAATACATGCCAACTGCCTCATTTCCCAACATCGAGCTCATTGAAGAGGCCGATAGGAGCCAAGCACACGCATTGAGGTATCCTGTAAAGAACCCAGCGGTGCGACCATACTTGCCACTCAATACCGTTGACCAGTAGTATACACCACCAGCAGAGGGCATAGAGGAGGCCAATTCGGCCAATGACGCCGAAATCGCCGTATAAAAAATGCTCACGAGTATCAATCCATATAGCAGAGCCATCGGGCCTCCGTTCATAAGCGCAGTCACGATCGTACCTCCAGTGGCGGCCCAAGAGCTAAAATCAAGTCATACAAGTCAGTCCGTGTCATAGACATCCTAGATCCAGATTTTCTTTGAAGCACCCACTTGGCGATCACAATTCCCAAGCTTGTCACACTCCATAATCCGAAATGTCGCGAAAGTTCTTGTTTGTGTCCCAAAGCAGCCTCCTGGCGCACTGTATCTATCTCACTGCTGTTTCTTATCCCAGACTCGCTGGTATGAGCAGCCTGTTTCTCCGTGATAGTCATGGCGACAGGAACTGTTTGAGTGAATGAGGTGAGAAACAGAAGAAGCCGACACAATGAAAAGAGAAGAACGAGAGAAAGAAACTAAAGAGACAAGCCATCTTACCCCACCGACAAGCACAAACATCAAACTTCTTCCGATTGCCCTTTTAGGGGTTGGAAGGGGAATATCATCCACCACGCGAGTTTCAGACTTCAAGGAAAATCGCCGAGTTCAATTCACGCGTGGAAACTTAAGCATGTAGAGCATATTATTCGTCGAGGAGAGTGGATACATGCGAGACAGCAATGGACAATGTACAAAGCAGAATCAAACCATCAAAGTTTATGTCGGTATCCAGTCCGGGTATCGCCTATACATACTTTCGAATTGATATTCCGTTGAGACCCAGTTTAACAAACGCAAAACCCGCCAAGGTGGCTAAAATGGCCAAGTGGAGGGTCCAGTTATTAGTCTTCAGGAACAGCCTAGGAATGAGTGGGACCAAGGCCCGATCCCGATCGTATTAGAGAGTGGTTCCAGATCTCAATGACGGGAAGATGCGAGACAAGAGAGCTATGAGTGCATTAGACGGGTCTGACAGGCTTTCTGTTCAGTCAGATGTTGTACAGTATGCACGGAATGATCCATATCCATCAGCCACCCCCCCCAGAGAGAACAAGAGACAGCCACACCTATGCAGTCCAATCTCCGTCCTCGCTATGACCTGCCGTGGCGAAGTGAAATAGCCCCCACGACCTAGCGCACAGAAGATGCATCTAAACAGAAGCGAAGGATCGAGGACGCATTGACAGCCAGCTATATTTTGTCATCATCCCCACTTGTGGAGCTTTCCGCGAAGGATCGTCGCGCCATGGCCTGCTGAAATTAATCATCGTAAGTTATGAGAGACAAAAACTGTGCGGCATGGCGAAGAGACACATCCGGTGAAGAAGCATCATCGGACTAAAATTTTGGAGAAGGATAGTCTAGACGCAAACATGGACGTGAAATGGCTTGCTGTTTCTGAGGCTGGCGTGTCCGTTTGATTCTCCGATGGTTACCGATATTCTCGGGCATTGACTATCAATGGAAAACCTCGCAGGCCAAAGAATGCTCTCGGCCTCGTCGATCAATACTGCTATAGGCTACTCATATCCTTCGATGCATGAAGTGGAAGTTTGATGATGGCCCCAGCCAATAAACTTGGCCTGACGCTAGACTGGAACGAACCTCTCGATCCAGCGATGGCTGAAACTTTCCCGGTTATTCCGATCTAAGTTCTTGTCCGAAGTGTGGGAAGCGTCGATTCAAACTCCTCTTATTCCAAAGCCTCCAAAAGCCGCCGATGGAATATTCCAGGGCAACGTCTGCGATATTGTGAGGTTTCATCCGTCGAGTGAGGACCGGGGGTTGTTTTTTTGAAAATGGGAAATGCATCGCCAGCTCCTCACCAGCTTTTGGTGGAAGCTGCGGTATTCTGGAGTATTGGAGCTGTTCTTTATGCTGGTCGAATGTGCGTGTGATATGCCTATTCTTTGGGTATTGAATAAGAACTGGATACTGACGCCACGAAAAAAGGGTCTCTCGTTTAATGTCAAACATGTCGATACAAGGGATATCATGTGCGCATTTCTTCGCTTTTCGTTACTTTATAGAGTCGAGTTAGAGCTGACATGTTCGGTCGCATTTTGTAGGGGACGACTATGTGATGACTCTAACGTTTGTGAGTTCATTCCAACTTTTGACTTCGATTTGACCTGTCATTCTGTACTAACAGTTAACCAATGTCGATAGCTATTCTATACGGCATTACTCGTATTAATCCAAATATCGGCAAAATATGCGACAAACTTGATGGATCCGAGTGAATTAGACGCAGTTCTCGCAGACCCTAAACAAGTTCACGACCGTATACTCGGAAGCAAAATTGTCATTGCACTCGAACAATGCATGCTTTTTTCAACATGGGGAGTCAAAACCTGCTTGTTAATTCTATACTTGCGAATTACTCAGAATCTGCCTTCGAATCTATATGTTAAGATCCTGGCTGGATACGTGGTGCTTGGATTTGCTGTGATTGAAATCACCTACTATGCTGTCTACTGTCGCCCTTTCTCGCAGTACTGGGCCATGCCAGTATCGAATCCACAATGTGCGACATACCAGCACTATTCAATCACGCAAGCAGTCTTTAATATCTCATCTGATGCCTTTATGTTCGCCATTCCAATACCACTGATTGTCAAGGCGAAGCTTCCAAGGCGACGAAAACTTCTGTTACTCTTGGTGATGAGCTTGGGATTGTTCACTATCATTGCGGCTATCTTGAACAAATATTTCAACTTCGCATCCCCTTTGACCACTGTCTATCAAATATGGTATATTAGAGAGGCTAGCACTGCCATCTTTGTTGCCAATATGATGTGTTGGTGGCCTCTACTTCGCAAGATCTTTGGCATGAAGGCATTCCAATACATCAGTACTCCCCGTCGATCATCCCGGAGAACTGATAAAGGATACAATACGCGCTCAAAAACGGCAGGGTCCCATTCCCGTCCATCCTTTTCATTTTCTCGGGCTCTTCATCTTCCTAGGTCTGGTGGCAATGACTCCTCGAAGAATATCACGGCCACAGGTCACACTGCTACCGGGCGCTCTAGCCAGGAGGCAATCAATCGTTCTACGGGTGACCTCCATGATGACCTGGATCGTGTTGATACTATCCCATTACAAGCCTGGGGAAAAGGTAACGAAAGGGGAGACGTTGAGCAGCTGGTGATTCAAGAATCAACGGTGAAGTTTGAAAAAGCAGAAGAGGGTGCAGAGTCACCCCGTGGTGATGGAATTTATTATACCCGCGAGTTTAATATTCGCACTGATGTCAGGCAGGACTAGCCTTGAAGATTATGAGAATGTTTTTAGATTTAGACTTCATAATATACCTCGAGACCTTGTACTTGGTCCATCCTTGCATATATCCCCGAGACTTGCACGTACATGGATGCTTTACAATTGTTGAATTACACTCATGAGACTACACAAAAAGAGTAAAGGTCAATTTTGTTCCAACATGTTGGAGGTTCAGATAGATGCATTGAGCTGCAAATACCAGCGATACGGCATAGTTCTATGTCAGGTAGTGTCGGATATCTCGAGGTCACTCGGAAGTTTCTCAATTCTAAATTGATAGTCGAAAGGATGATGATACTTAATCTACTCAATATTGACTAGGAGTGATTCCATTTTAAGAGTCATAATATCATTCAATATCATTTTCTTCTGAGGGCTTGGATAAAGACCTGACATTGGTCTTATCGTCTCCCACCTCTATGATGTACATTTCAATACAGATATTCATCAAATTTATCGTCGCTCCGTGGAGCTTCTCACAGGTTGGCGAACTTGACGCCGGCCTTCTTAGCAGTGAAGGTGGCAATCAGGTCCATAAGAGGAGGAGAAAGGGCATCGTAAGTGTTCAGACCGTTGGCCTGGAACTTAGCGCGCACTGCATCCATGCCCTCGGGGTTGTATCCTTGCTCAATGATAGAAGACACGAAGCCGGCGAATTGAGGCTCTTGCCATCCCTTCTGGGGGGAAAGCTCGGCGTGAACGAAGTCCAGACCGTGGAAGGGGTGTGCTTGTTCGATTCGGCCGTACATGTGGACACCGCAGTCGCTGCAGGCGTGACGCTGGATAACGGCAGACGGGTCGACAACCTTGAGTTTGGATGCGTTGGCCTCAACAGAGAGGTTATCACGGGGAATAACGCCGACAATGGAGAACAGAGCACCGGCAGGCTTCCAGCACTTCGAGCAGCCGCAAGCGTGGTTGTGGGCAATGTTGCTCTTCAGGGCGACAACAACCTGGTTTGAAGGGCAACGGCATTGAAGAGTGCCACCAGGGAAGTTGGGGTCACCCTTGGTGACGCCGTTGTCGATGAGAGGGTGGATAGAAGGAGACATGATGATAAAATCGGACTTTTCGTAAAGATCTCGTCAAAAACGTGAAGAAAGAATTTTGAAAATAGGAACTTTTGAACACTTGGAATTTTTGCGAGCAATGGTATATAAATAATTCTATTCCATACTGCCAATGGTATATCAGCCATCCACTAATACATACCAGGGCTTAGTATTCACGATACCCCTCATGAGGGGGACGGCGAGCAACTCCGTGGTGGAGTCATTCCAAGATGAACTTCATTGGAGGAGGGCGAGTTGATAACGGATGCTCTCCCGATGGCCCCGATCTCCCCGCCATTTTCGGTGCTGGCGTGATATTGACCCGTTGCGGGGCGACCCTAAATGCAGTAACAGATTCCCTGTCTATGAGGGGTGTCGTGGAGTTCTCCAATTAATTACCCATTCTATGCCTTCCATGCCATTCTATCCTGGTTAACAGTGTGATCATGTCGAGGGTGATGTACAGTTTGGAGAGCGACGGCCAAGTGTAAGATGAAGGGAGATTTCCAGTTCTTGGATTGAGGATGCAAGTCTAAGCGTAAATGATGGCACCGGTGCTTATTTATTGATAGCAACAGTCGCTAAGACTCTCGCCAGAAAGAACTTCCACTGAAGTAAAGACCGTAGACGAAAAAGTTAAAGCTCGAGAAGATCGAGCAAATTTTGAGAATGGACCATTATTCGAATGTTCACGTCTTTATATGGAATTTCCGTTGCTCCAAGGGTCCTCTCAACCTTGGTGGAAAAGGCGTGACCTCAACTGGGATAATAGAGTGTAGTCATCTACTTTAAGTATTGCTGCATATTTGCTGAGGCAGGAAGTACTGCATGTGTGTAGTTCACACATTTTGGGCATCGAATCGTCCCATCCAGACCAAGAGCAAGATTATATGAACAAGGGGATATGTGATGCTGAAGTTCATTCGGGATCGATACCGGTACCCACACCGGGTGTATTGATGATTTTACCTCCGACCTTGCAAAGAAGCAATCATTCGGCAAGATTCACTGACTAGGAGACTCATAAAGGCTACCTGCCATACAAATGGACTGCAGTGAGCGAACGGATGAAGAAGTTGCCCAAGGGTAGGTTGAAATAGAAGATGTTAGTTTGCTGTGGGGGACGTGAGAGCTAGAAGATCGTGGTGACTTCACATCTGGAATAGACAAGACACCTCATCTTCCAAGGTTGCACTGAGTTGTTGCAGGTCGTATTTAAATCTACAGCGTATGGGACACTCATTGTAATGAAAGCATTTTTCATTCTTAAAAGTTGAACTTCGAAAGACACTGACCAAGGAAAATACATATATCCGTTTGGCAAATGCAGTAGTAACGTACCGCTTCTTTCCGCAAATTCTCTATGGAGATGGGCTTATCTCACGAGTTATTTGAATGAGGTTGCTAGTATAGATGGAATAAACAATATACCAAAATAGGAACTTCTTAATATTGCAGAATCAACACTTATGATAGTTTGAGAAGGAGCGATGGTTTATCTTATCGGACACGCGGGGAATGCACGTGGGGTTCCTTCCTTTTTTGAGAAATGAAAGGGTAAAAAAGCAAGGCGGAAGGCGCGATCTGCGTGCCTTCCCAAAGTCCAAACTGCAACTTTTTCTTTTTCGCGTTTCATTCACTTCCCTCCTCCTTTTCTTCTCATTTTATATTCTTCGACTTTTTGCTCTTTTTGCGTTCTCAGTCGAAGTACAAAATGTCCGATATCCCAGTTTCTTGGGAACCACCCAAGGCACCAGATAATGGAAATGACGTCACGGACAGTCGTGAAATTTGGGCCGCGGGACTCATCCAGGTACAGTTCTGGGGTAATCACTACGCGTGAGTCGGTTCGGATGGCTAATAATCTCTTCTTCGTTTTTGCATAGCGTATGTACCGTGGATATCGTACTCGACGAGAACTGCAAGGCAATAATATAACGGCCTCGAGTCGATGGATGGACGTGAGGAATTACACCTGATCCCCCGAGCTTGGTTCAATACTGGGAGGCTGATTACAAGGTGATTTTAGATGAACAACCAAAGATACGGCAATAACCTCGACAATTCAGAATCAACCGCGGGCGATCAGATTACCAGCCCCGCTCGCAAAAATTGGCAACGGGCCGTCAGTGTGGCTATCCAAGCCGGAGCCATTGACGACTCTGCATCGCCTGCCCCTCCGAAGCCAGATGACCATGTTTGTCAAAGAGAGATAAGAAGAGAAGCCACAAAAACCATGGACCTTCCATATTTCCTGGAAATGGTAGATGGGAAACACCGCCATGGGAGCAACCTTCGTGCCTATCATGCAATTTGGAAAAACTCACCCTCAAACGAGAATTTCTTTTATTGGCTTGATTACGGAGAAGGGAAAAACGTTGAAGTCCCGCACTGTCCCAGAGAAAGACTGGAGAGAGATCAAGTGCGCTATCTGTCACCGGAGGAAAGGTTGAAATACTTGGTCAAGGTAGATGATGAGGGTCTGTTTCGTTGGGCGAAAAATGACGAGCTGGTATACACGAACAATAAGCAGTTCAAGGATAGCATGCAAGGTGTTGTGAGCGTCAAGGAGGGTGCTTCGAAATTTAGAGGAAACACAGAAAGCCCATCAATCCCCCCATCACCACCTTCGCCATCGGCTTCTTCTCCTATCCCTATCGAGGATAAGGAAAACAGTGACCCTCATCTTTCAACGAGGGAAGATTACGAGCTTGGGAAAGCTGTCAGCAAATTTTCTCACATCAAACCAACTGCCTTATATGAGCATTTCGCTGGGAATATCTCATTGCATGACGACATGTGGATATTTGTAGGTCTCCGTAAAGACATCTTTATCTTTTCATAGAAAATACCTAATCTGATCCTACAGGTGGCTGATACCTCTTTCCGCATTTATGTTGGCATCAAGGAGCCTGGTGCATTCCAGCACTCCTCCTTTCTCCGTGGTGGGCGAATTTCTGCAGCTGGAATGCTGAAAATTAAACATGGTCAACTGCGCAGTTTGGCCCCCTTAAGGTGAGCAAATTTTCTCTCCTTGCCGTTGCTTCACTAGGCGATTATGAATTATTCTCATTTGTTTTTACTATAGCGGCCATTATCGTCCCCATTTGGCTCATTTTCGAGCTTTTCATCACTCCCTCCAAGAGCGAGGCGTCGATCTGTCTCGCGTATCCATGAGCAAGTCATATGCAATCCTAGCAGGCATCGAGGGATACACTCTTACGAAGAAAAAATTCCACAACGCCCATGAGAAACTGGACACGGCTAAGGAGAAAATTCAAAGGTTTCATATTACTGAACAACAAGATGCGAAAGCGAATGGAGACTGATCCTGAGCGGGCTCTGTATATTCATCCCATTTGAAGGAAAAAACCTACAAGGAAAAGGGAGATGATCTAGCTCCGTACCATCCCTGTCAATTTCCATCGTCTCTCGGCCTCTCACGACTACAGGCTCGATTTAACAGGCCTTCTAGATGGAGGATCTTCGAGTTCATATTCGAATAAGGTGCGATGCATGCAATGCATATACAAAAAGCTAAGTTATGGCAAGTCTGCTAATCTTCATTTCGCTGTATCAAAAGTGGCCATCCCTACATCCGCGATGCCAACTTTCCGACCGTCTCATGGAGGACATAATCGTGTCGCTTTTTCTTGCTTCGCACCCGCTCTCCATCTTGCGGAGTGACATATCGAGCCTCTACAGCAGGATTGTAGCCAACACCAGCTGCTTTGGCTACGTCAGCATCGGAGACTTTGCTGGTTTTCTGGCCGTCCGCACGCTTATAGATAGTTACCACTACTGCTCCACCCAGTCCCAGATTGTGTTGCAAGGCAACATCTGCTCCATCGACCAAGCGATTGTTCGCCCAGCCACGAAGCTGCCAGGTTAGCTCCGCACACTGCGCTAACCCTGTAGCCCCAAGTGGGTGTCCCTTGGATATCAATCCACCGGAAGGGTTGATGACAGGCCCCCGCCCACCATAGGTAATGTCACCGCGGCGAACCATCTCATGTGCCTTACCAGGCTCTGAGAAGCCTAGCCCATCCAGTAGTAACATCTCATTTGTGGAAAAGCAATCGTGCAGTTCACATACTTTAATATCCTTTGCTTGCACCTGGGCCTCTTGCATGGCTAGATTAGCCGCATCTCGTGACATGTTGAACCCAACAAGATCAATTGCACTTCTTGAGTATACTTCTGGTCCATCAGTCAACATCTTTTGGCCCGCCATCAAGATCGCCTGGGAGCGGAGATGCGGTCGGGCATCAAGGAACTTCTGCGAGACTATGACAGCTGCTGCTGCACCGTCACTAGTTGGGGAGCATTGAAGTTTGGTAAGGGGGCCATAGACTGGAGTGGACTTGAGAATCTCTTCCCGGGAATATGCAGTTCTAAACTGCGCATAAGGGTTCTTTTGTGAGTGTTCGTGGGAAATTCGTGCGATCTCAGCAAAATCCTCTGCCTTTGCGCCATATCTAGATCAAATTATCAATCCGTGATTCTCAGGTCCCATGGTGCTTTTGTTTCAAGGACTGTCTCACCTTGACATATATTCCTGCCCGGCATTCCCGAAATACTGTGCATTCCGAGGTGCATCATGCTTGCCAAATTCATTTTCCATCATTTTCGTAGATGGTCCAAGTGGACTAGGACGATCATCCCATACGCTCTTAATAGAACCCGGGCGCATCTGCTCGAAGCCGATCACCAAAACACAGTCTGCGAGTCCACCTTTGACCATTTTACGGGCGAGATGCAAGCCGGTTGAGCCAGTCGCACAAGCGTTGTTCACGTTATAAACTTCAATTCCGGTCATACCAAATTGGTAGAAGATGCGCTGTCCTGTACTTCATGATCAGAGAATATTTTCGCAGGACCCCCCAATGCTTATTCAGAGCCTACCAGACGTGGTGTCTCCATAGCAATAACATGCTATTCCTGCTTCGACTGAATCATAATCTATTTTCGCATCCAGCATGGCCTTTACACCTGCTTCATAACCTAACTCGGGGTACTCCCGCGTACGACGGGGCTTTAAGAACTGGGTGAGTCCCACACCCAGCACGTATGCATTGCCTGAGGATTCTTGCACCATCTTGCCTAATTGAATTTTCTAGAGATAACGAGCAACTCTTCAATCCGGGGTAAATTGATGGAGCTAAATAAAAGAGTGAACTGTGATAGCCGAGGTTTCCGAGGCAAATTTGCCATCCCCGCATTTTGTGGCTTGTCTGCAAAGCACGGCTGATCTTAATGAGACGAACTTGGTAAGACTCAAGCGAGGAGCTATTTGTGTCCTGCATAACTCGACTCCCCATAAAGGCTATATAAAACCTGGAGTGTACATCGTCACTTTTTTTTATACACGAATTCGATCTTGATAGAGCCCGAATCGCCCCATTTGCACGCGCTCATTACGAACAAGCTGGAGTTACGCAAAGCAAATATGGCCGAATTGTTACAGACGCAGCCTCCACCGACGACTTTCTATCAGTTGTCCTACCCCAAGCCAGGGGTTATGCTGGTGACTATCAATCGAGAAAAGCAACGTAACTCTCTACCAGCAGAAGCCCATTGGGAAGGCCATGTATTATTCTCATGGTTCGACGAAGAACCATCTTTACTAGTCGCGGTTGTTACTGGCGCAGGTGAAAAGTCTTTCTGCGCAGGGCAAGATTTGACCGAGCAAAATTCTTCACGTCGTGGACCCAAAACTGCTGCTCAACGGGCTGTCATGGAGCATCCTCCCAGTGGCTTCATGGGACTAAGCCAGAGGAAAGGCCGAAAGCCCGTTTTGGCGGCCGTCAATGGATTTGCACTGGGAGGTGGATTTGAAATCTGTCTTAATTGGTAAGGGAACACTTGGTATTCGCGAGATTTGCTCTGCAATCAAGATACTAATTAGAGTTCCCATTTCCAGCGACATTGTTGTCGCATCACCAGGTGCGCAATTTGGTCTACCGGAAGTTACTGTTGGATTATACGCTGCAGCTGGCGGTCTTCCCCGACTGATGCGAATCGTTGGACTTCAGCTAGCCTCTGAGCTTGCGATGACGGGTCGGCGACTTTCCGCCCAGGAGGCTCTAGATTATCGATTAACCAACCGAATCTCTCAATCACCCCAATCAGTTGTCGATGAATGCATTGAGATGGCAGTTCGAATTACGAGCTTCTCACCGGATGGAATTATTGTTACGCGGCAGGGTCTACGAGAAGCTTGGGATAACCCAAGTGTGGAACATGCCACTTCACGGACGAGACATGAATATGTCAATAGGCTTGTTGCTGGGGACAACTTCAAAATTGGAGTTGAAGCCTTCGCAAAAAAGAAGCAGCCGAAATGGGTCCCATCGCGTCTATGACGTAGAGGAATATATTCCTGATTTAGATAGACAATTCCCATAGCAAGGTTGCTATTTACTACAATCAATCCCTTTTTTTACTGACATGGATATGCGAGTATGTACAATAAGATCATTTTTAAACAAAATTATTACGTGCTACCCCTAAATTGAATACATCGGCCTCTCCCAACGCATTTCCATATGCACAATTCATAACTTTTGCTCGGCCCGAGGATGTTGCAGTGCAAGCTCATGTCGATCCCCACACCCTTGTGCCTCAATTCCATCATCAAAAGATATACATTGGCTTGTTGAACATGTCATCATTACAGATTCTCCATACTAATCAACAATAAAAATGATCCCAGTCATTATCGGCGTTGCCGATATCAAAAACCGATCGGCGAAAGCTGAGGATGCCAGGGAACCGGCAGCTTTGATGTTGGAGGCTATTCATGCAGCCATTAAGGATGCTAGCGGCTCAACAGCCAATAGTACCAAGTTGCAGTCCAGTGTTGATAGTATTGATGTTGTGAAAACATGGACCTGGCCATATTCAGATTTGCCTGGTCTTTTGGGCCAGAAGTTAGGTGTGCAGCCAAAACACAAACTCTACAGCGAACATGGGGGGAATCAACCAGCAAAGCTTTTGGATGATGCAGCAAGACGTATCGCAACTGGAGAGAATCAAGTTGCCGTGTTGACTGGGGCAGAAGCCCTTGCATCTTGTAAGTTACTCGTCTGGGAGTTTTCCTTCATCATACTGATATCTTATAGTGGCGGGCTGTGTTAAAGAGGGTAAAATGCCACCTCCAGGTTGGACATCAGGACCAGAAGCCGAGTCTATAACAGATGTATTTTCTCCAACGACAAGAGAACTCAAGAAGGGTATTTAAAATGGGAACAATCTAGACAAGATCCTATGAGCTTACGTGGAAATGCAGATATTGGCGGAATTCACTCAGTGGGAGCCCCCATTCACATCTATCCACTATACGAGAACGGATTCCGAGCGCATCGTGGTCAATCAATTGAAGAGAACCACCAAGAATCTGCTATTCTCTATGGCAACTTTAGTCAGACTGCGGCATCGAATCAATATGCCTGGAATTATGGCCAGAAGCCCGAGACCGCAGAGTCTATTGGAACGATCTCAAAAAAGAATCGTATGATTTGTTTTCCCTGTAGGTTGCCCTTTCAAAGGTGTTTACTCAAAGCATGTCTGGCTGATACATTGTCTCATAGATCCACTTCTCATGAATGCATTCAATACGGTCAATCTGGGAGCAGCTTGTATTTTGACTTCGACGGAGTTCGCAAAACAGCTTGGCGTCCCGGAAGAAAAATGGATATATCCTCGTAAGTATCCCAAATCTCAACAAGCATTTATTTTCTTGCTGATGAAATGCGCAGTTGGCGGTGCTGGATTTCGAGAACGTGATCTCTGTGAGTATCCTAACTTCGAAAATGCAAGCTGTTCATGAATCTTGTCTACTAACATAGATTATAGTCTGGGAACGCCCAAACTTCTATGAAAGTTCAGCGATTTCTAAGTCTCTCGATGAATGCTTGAAATCAAGCTCGCTAAAACCATCTGATATCGATGTTTACGACTTCTACTCATGCTTCCCTATTGTCCCGAAACTTGCATGCCATCATCTTGGCATTTCAATTACAGAACCACAGAAGACAATTACGGTCCTTGGAGGCTTGACTTCATTTGGAGGGGCGGGAAATAACTATTCGATGCATGTAAGATCTATGCTTTTATTTTTCGGCATATTGTAGAAAATGCTAATTCAACAGGCAATCACCGAAATGGCTCGCCAATTGCGCACCGGTTCAACACAGAATGGTTTGATTCTAGCAAACGGTGGCTTTTTGTCCTATCAGCATGCCATCTGCATCTCTAAACAGCCTCGAGGAGACAAAACTATCTATCCAGATAGTAGTCTCTTACAAGGTCTGATTTCGGATCCAATACCACCTATAGATCTTGAAGCAGAAGGGAAGGCCCAAATTGAGGTAAATCATCACTTCTGACATCTTCTACTTTTAGAGAGAGCTAACTCAATTTGCAAAATTCAAAGACATATACAGTTGAATTTAGCCGCAATGGAAGTCCCAGTTGTGCACACATTGTTGGTCGTATAATTGGGAGCAACCATAGATTTTTGGCAAACCATGGCGATGAAGCGACTCTCCATCGACTGTCTTCAAGGAGCGATGAACCAATCGGGAAGATTGGAATGGTAATTCCTGATCCAGCTGGTGAAAAGGGTCAAAAGAGGAACTTGTTCTATTTGGATCATGCTAGTACTGCTCGGCTATAAGAAGTCGGTAGATACAATTTCATGTTTATACTATGCAACTTGAACACACGAAGAGTCAAACCTATTATTACAAAATCTTGTAGAATCCGAGTCTCATTTTCTATATTAAATAGTAACAGCAAGTTAAACATGCCAATTTGTAGAAATATAGGCGAATAATCGACACAGAATTGCCGGAATGCTTCCTCGGCGTCTCTCGGCATGCCCCCGCATCATCTTCAACTCTTTGATTGTTTAACTACCCAAGGGGCTCTTTAGCATTCTGGTTGATTGATACTTTTTGATATCTATAGAGAGAAATCAAATGTGAGATAGGAACGTTGTATTTCAGCTTGACCATCATGGCGACTCTGTTGAAATTTGTAAGTGCCAATCCAAGGCCAAGTCATTCATCCACGCTCATCAGCCGCAGGCCAGAAGAATGAACCTGGAGAACGTACATCCTATGAACAGTATTTCATGTCTCATGTTCCCTCGATTTGCACGTCCTCTGCATGCACGCGCCACGGAGTTCTTACAAAATCAAGACCCAGACCTCTCCGATTCACAGCGCACTGTACGCGAAGCTGTAGGCAAGATCTGCTCTGATTTTCCGGATGAATACTGGGCTCGTGTGGATGAAACCCATAAATTTCCGACAGAGCTTTATGATGCACTAGCAAGACAAGGCTGGCTAGGCATATGCTTACCCCAACGATATGGGGGATCTGAACTTGGCATTTCCGAAGCAGCGGTAATGATGCAGACAATCTCCGAATCGGGGGCTGGCATGACTGGTGCTTCTTCCATTCACATGAATATATTTGGTCTAGAGCCCGTTGTAAAATTTGGAACAGATGAACAAAAGGAAAGATGGCTCACGCCCTTGATTGCCGGTAGAGAACGAGCGTGTTTTGGAGTTACAGAGCCAAATACGGGCCTTGATACACTCAAGTTACAGTCCACAGCTCGTCGTGATGGCGAGGGCTATAAGCTCTCTGGCCAGAAGATATGGATCTCAACTGCGCAAAGAGCGGACAAAATTTTAATTCTAGTGCGCACTACTCCACGAGATCAGGTACGAAAGCCGTCTCAAGGATTGTCTCTATTCTACACCGACCTTCAAGTCCCCGAAGTCGAGATAACCGAAATACCTAAGATGGGTCGTGCTGCAGTCGATACTAATACCTTGTTCTTTGATGACTGGCATGTACCGGCTACAGATCGTGTAGGCCCGGAAGACGAGGGCTTCAAAATGATAATCCACGGAATGAACGCGGAAAGAATTCTTATCGGCGCTGAAGCACTGGGATTGGGATTTGCAGCTATCCGTCGAGCAGCATTATATGCCGGCGAAAGAGTAGTATTTGGTCGTCCTATCGGACAAAATCAGGGTGTTCAACACCCTCTTGCTGAGAGTTGGATGAAACTCGAGGCTGCTCGAATGATGATCTACCAAGCTGCTCGCTTGTACGATCAAGGTTATCCAGGTGGAGAGTATGCAAATGCCGGGAAGTATTTGGCCGCGGAAGCTGCTTTTGAGGCGTGCGAAAGAGCAATTCTCGCTCATGGCGGTATGGGATATGCGAAAGAATATCATGTTGAGCGGTACCTTCGTGAGGTTTTCATCCCTCGTATTGCGCCTGTCAGCCGGGAAATGATATTCAATTACGTCGGAGAAAGAGTGCTTGGGCTGCCCAGATCATACTAGTCAGACATTACAACATAGAATTCATAGTATGAATTAATTCGGTCTTCCCTTCGCATAATTTTGAGAAGTTAAATATTCTAGTAGTATGTTTACGCAGATTTCCTGCTATCAACTGTAGGTATATCATTTAAGGAAATCTCGCCTTGGGACTTCGAAGAGCTCGACCGCAATGAAATATTATTTCAATTTCATTTTTGGCAAGCTTTAAGCAGGATAGAATGCTCGGTGAATCTCGGAGATGTGCATCGGTCCAACAAAAGGACCGCGGCATACTTTGAAGCGTGGGGGACATCAAGATCGGCTTTATGCGGGGATGGACCCCTCCCCAGATTTCCATTCCGCGTCAATTTATAGCAAAGCAAATACACTTATAAGATCAGAAAATTAACATAGAGAAGAGAATTAGCAATGACTACTCTTAGTCTGAGATCATCCTCGAACTATATTGCCTTCAACAGTTTGCTTTCTTTCGCCTCGAGGAATGCACACCTCCGCATCACTGGGCCAGCGATGCTCTGTTCAAATCAGCAAAGATTGAAACATGCGAATGCTCAGAAGAAAGGTCTTTTAGATGGTATTCGAATCATTGATTTGACTCGAGTTTTGGCGGTATGTTAGTATTGTTCGAGATTGCAGAATGTGGAACTGACTAGTTCAAGGGTCCTTTCTGTACCCAAATTCTCGCTGATTACGGCGCCGATGTGCTGAAGATTGAAAATCCGAACGGTGGTGTAAGTCATAGACCTAAATCAAAAGAGAGAGAGAGAGAGAGAGAGAGAGAGAGAGAGAGAGAGAGAGAGAGAGAGAGAGAGAGAGAAAAGAATGCGTGGACTAAATAAATACAGGACGACACACGCTCGTGGAGAACTGCTGCTGAGAAGGATATCTGGAAAGCTGGCAAGAAAGACATATCGGCTTACTTTTGTGGTATCAACCGCAACAAAAGTTCGATGACCTTAGATTTGAAGCAGGAGAAAGGCCGTGAAATTTTGTTCCGGCTCGTTGAGCGTGCGGATATTGTGTGGGTGTGCTCCCACATTCCTCTAAACTCTCCGGGGATTGCAATTCTTACCGTTTCCAGAGTTGACAACTTCATTCCCGGAAAAATGAATGATATGGGAATTGGGTATGAGAAACTTCGCAGCATCAACCCTTCAATTATCCATGCTAGTGTCTCTGGTGAGTTATTTCAAGCCTATCAGTGACTTTGAGCTAAGATTACTACAGGATATGGAGCAAGCGGCCCATACGCCCATCGTGCAGGCTACGATGCAATTGCTGCAGCCGAGGCTGGATTGCTACACATCACCGGCGAAAAGGACGGTCCTCCCACAAGACCTGGACTCGGTCTTACTGACATGAGCACTGGGCTATATCTTCATGGAGCAATCTTAGCAGCGCTATTTTCCCGGCAACAAAGCGGCAAGGGCCAAAAGATTGATGCATCGCTATTTGAAAGTCAAGTATCTTTACTATCTAATGTGGCCATGTCTTGGCTGAACGGAGGAGTTGAAGCCCAACGTTGGGGTACAGAGCATCCCAGCATCGTTCCTTATCAAGCCTTTGAAACAAAAGATTCTTACATTGTTCTGGGAGCTACAAACAACAAGCAGTATAGGATCCTTTGTGGCTTAATAGATCGCCAGGATCTTATAGAGGATCCTCGCTTCGTCGATAACACGGCCCGAGTACAAAATCGAGAAGAGTTGATGCAGATTTTGACGAAGATTATCAGGGATAAATCAACAGAAGAATGGCTTGACCTACTTGAAGGAAGTGGAATGCCATATGGACCCATAAACAACATTGAGAAAGTGTTTTCTCATCCCCAGACGGAGGCAACGGATATGGTTCATGATATACCATCTGGGCTGGCTTCTTCCGGTGTAATCAAAATTCTAGGTTCGTGATGAATTGTTTACCCTTTCTCTCTGCTCCTCAGGATACTTTCATCGCATGGATTTCGAGTCTTGATAGTATAGTACTGATGACAAGCCAAGGGTTTCCGGTTAAATTTAGTGAGACGAAACCTGGAGTTAGAAGTTCTCCACCAGCACTGGGGGAACATACGGAAGCCACTTTGAAAGAGCTAGGCTTTTCACAGGAAGAAGTGCAAAGGTTACGCGCTGGTAAAGTCTTATAAGTTGATTTAAAGCGTCCTGACATCTTCTTAAGATTGAAACTCAGCATCTGCGAGATTTGCAATATTAGAAATCAGACGAATCTTGTAGTTAGCATGATATTCAACTTATTACCTTGTTTATGTTATCCTATACTATTTACGGAGTCTTACTATATACAGCTATATAATAGTATAAACTGGAGTATAGACTGATGATGTTCGCTCCTGCTTCTTTTTGTTTACTTTTTCGGATTTGTCAATAGTTCCTGCCGTTTGTGACTCTTTCCACTTATTTGAATGTCTGTAATTAGGGTTACTCCTTCCTCTTTGGTTTTTTTTTTTTAAAAAAAAGAGACGATTTCCAAGTTTTCCACGGAAGACTTCGACTTTCCCTCCTCCATCGCCCTCTGATTATGACATTCCAGGGGAGTACAACGTTACACCTCCCGCCGATAGAGATGTCACCTGGGAAATATGCAGGCTATCATGGAATACAAAAAACAAGCGAGGCTTTCTTGTGGCTTTTCAGCAGACTAGAGGGTTTAACCGTTTTCTTTTTGTTCTTACGTCGCAACCTCGTGACAACTTAATACTATATATTACTAATATATAGTATGTAGATAGTACCCAGAAATGCCTGCATCTTCTATCTCTCCATCTTGTTGGTTCCTCGTAGAGATAATCCATAATATGTTTGGTCTCTCGTGTAATATTCTGTCTTCTTATCATGTCATGGCTTTCTCAAGACAGCTGAACATTCCGCCTATCGGAACTTTCAATTCAGTTCCTATAACTAGATCTCCAGGAGATAATAGATACTCAATATGTCTGTGATTGACTCAATGTTCTCTTTAGCTGGTGATTGAATGTACTATTCAGTTGATCCCTTTGGGCCAATAGTAAATACCCTTTCCTACGTCGCTTTCCAGGACTTCATCGACGTGAATGAACCCCTGTTCCTTCAATTCAGGACGGTACATTCCAATCAGTTCAGCCACTATACCACCGAAAACAATGGAGCCTCCAATATTGAGATGAGTCCTGTCATCCGTATTCAGATTATACGTGTAGGCCTTTTCAGGCCCAATGGAATTGAGATAATCCGTGCTTCTCTTGTTCAAGTTGATATAGATCGCACCTCTACGCCGAGCAGCGGTGATGGTAGCTTTTGTCTCATTTGAGAGATTTTGAATGATCGTCGGTTTTCCAGTTGAATTTTCATAGTTGCGACGAGATAGAGGTGTGACGAGAATCGGCGTGGCTCCGGCATCACTCGCCTCTGCTACAAAGTCTTCCAGGTTCTTTGTATATTCATCGAGAGAAATATTTGCCGCTGGCTTTTGATCATTGTGTCCAAATTGAATTGTCACAAAAGGGCTATAGTCAGACTTGACGGATTTGACTGTCTTCAAAACTTCACTCCAGTCTCCTCCGGCTCGAAAACTGACTGTGGTGGCTCCGTTGTGTCCGTAATTTCGACCAGATGCGCCATTGAACAACGTTGTGTTTAGAAATCCATCTCCCCAGCCCCCGCCACCAGATGTCTGCTTCGCAGTTGTACTATCACCGGCTAATACGAAGAATGGTGGTTTTGATGATGATTTTTCAGGCAATGCTGTGTGGAGTGGTGCCCCAAGGACAGGGGATAAAGCGAATAAAGAACCCAGCATAAATTTCATCTTGGTTCACAGAAATACCATAAGCTCAACTCAAACAACCTGAGTTTCCTGTTCATCATCTGTCATTCAAGACTGCTAGCCTTTATATAGTCGAAGAATACTTCACTGACGGAAAAATTATATCCAACGCCGTGATATTTCCGACGCCCAGCGGCGAGTCTGCGGGGTAGCACAGCCAGAATCATGATTCAACTTGCATGCAATTTGTGCCTCGCATGGTATTACCCCGAAAATAGATTGAACACGCTAGCAAGACCTGGTAAACGAATCTGAGCGACTGTTACGAGTTGCACCGTCGTACTAGAGAATCAAAAATAGTTACTATTCACTGAACTTCCGCCTTTCTCATGCTTGACCAGCGAATATCTCAAGGATATTTTTTAGTAAAGACAATCTTGATATAGAATTTCAACTAATGCCTGTTTCCTTTGATAGGAAGATACTACTCCTTAAGAGCTTCAGCTATTATTTCCGTGGCTTTGACGAGTTCTTCTTCGTGGAGATGTCTGCCGACAACTTGTACACAGCATGGGGCCCCTTCTACTGCGTCTGCACCATCTGTCCCATTGGTATGATGTCAGAATACTGGAAGAGAACAAATAAGGATAATGGATTGTAACTCACACGGTGGTTTGTACTCAACATCTCTCACAAAGGATGCATCCATGGCCTTGTCTGCCTTGCCATAAGGGATAATCGCTGCGGGATACTAGCAGATTTTTAGCAAATTGAGATATTTACAGAAAAAGATTCACTCACGTCGATCACGTTCCAAAGAACTGTGTACGGTACGAAACCAAAGATATCGTGAGGTTGGGCGGTTCCTTGATACCCAGGCATGACGATCGCATCAACTTGAGATTTCACAATCAATTCACGGAACTCCTCCTTCATTTGATTTCGTTGCTGATTCAAATTATATAGAGCCTCCAAAGTCAAAGGAGCATACTCATATGGCATGTACTCATGTGGCAGCGAAGTTGATTTCAAGGCAGGTATCGTGGGTTCGCCACTGGCAGCAATATGCTGAAATGGCGTACCAGCTGGATCCATGGCAAACATACGGAATGCCAGGGCACATGCATCTCGGATTGATGGAGTTTCTAGCGGAATGATTTCATGCCCTGCCAACCTCAGTCTTTCGCTCGCTGCGTTGAGGGTTCGCAAGATAGGAGGGTGTATCGGGAAGTGCGAGTCTTCCTGGATCAAACCAAGTCTCAAGGTTGCCTTGAGCTTAACCTCACGCCATGGCGAGAAAATGGCTGTTGAATCCAAGTTCCAGGGATCATATTCAGTTACGCACCGCATGAGCAACTCCAGATCCCGAACAGAAGTGGCCAGAGGACCAGCACATGCTCTGATGCCCAACAATCCTTTCCGGGACGAGCTGGTTTGTCCACCATACGGAATCCTATCTGCTGATGGACGCAGGGCAAAGGTGCCATTGCAGATAGCCGGGATGCGAATTGAGCCAGCAATATCAGTTCCAACCCCAAGCACCGAGCCTCGCATCGCGATGAGTGCCCCTTCTCCACCCGAAGATCCACCAGCAGTGAGGTTTGATCGATGCGGATTGAGCGTGCGACCGAATATATAGTTGTGTGAATCGGCGGCCTTTGTGTGTTAGTTGTGTCTTCTTGAACTGGGGATGGTTGGTCTACAACCTACCATCATTGTTTGTGGAATGTTTGTCTTCACATAAGGTATTCCACCAAGACGCACGATGATCTCGACGACAGGCGAATTGGATTCAACAGGGCCATTGTTTATGAACGAAGTAAACCCGATGGTCGAGCATACGCCTTTGATATTAAAGCAGTCCTATGTCTACATGTCAGCAGCAATTCTCAAGATAATAGGACATTTGTGGGCTTTTCACCTTGAAGCTGATGGGAAGTCCATGAAGTGGTCCGATCGGCTGGCCGGCCTTGTTGATATGTGCATCCAATACCTTTGCCTGCTCGAGTGCTTCTTCAAAGAACATTTCAGTCAAGCAGCGTGTCTATCAATTGTCAGCAAGTTATATGGTGGCAAGGATCTTATCAAGTCCGTGGGGTATCATACCAGCTGCTGTGCAACCGCCGCTCGAATGCAAAAGGCTTCTGTCACCTCGTAGGCCGACAACTCTCGTCGATGCATTTTCTGTAAGAGAGAAGTCGCATCGTAATTTTCGGTGATGTCCAACTGCTTTTGAGAAAGAATCCCGCAGCGGCGAGGAATATCAAGCACATTTCTGTTGGTCGTCTCCGATATGTCTGTATACTCTGCAGGCAGACGCCATGCCGGAGGAATCTGAGACGAAACCTCGGCTTGCTTTTTCAAAACAAGTGTTTTCCAGTCCTCTGTCATGGTGCTCACAGTGTTACCCTAATGTATGAGGAAAAGAGAGAAGTAGAAATCAGCAGATGTCGTGGAGCTGCAACTTCGAATGCGGGGGGAGCAGCCCTATTTATCTACTGGCAGCACGCGAAGTATGCAGCAACTACATTATCAATACACTCCGTGTTGCGTTTACTATTGGATAAAGCAAGTCCAAGCGTAATAAATAGTCTCCTATCTCAATTTACTCCCCATGACATCCTAATCATTTCGAATTCTTTCGACAATTTCACATCCTCTCTCCGCCAATCAGCACTTTTTGCGCCGCCCCATCAAGCTTCTCCTCGACAACGCTTCGTTGCTAAACTCAAAAATGGTTGTGATACTTGTATGGTCTTCATTTTTAGTCCATCGTGATGACTGCACGGAATCGCACAGTCCCCTTAATCATGGCCTCTGTATATTGGTCAGTGGGTAAATCATATTCCGCGTAGTTCTCGGGTTACGCACCATATGCCTCGTTGGCTTTATCAAGTGGGAATGTCTCAACGAGACATTTCACTCCTTCAAGTTGGGTAAATTCAATCGCCTCCTCGGAATCTAAAGCGTGTCCACTCGGCCATCCATGCACAGACAGTCCCTTGGTGATCTGTTTACAAACGGAGTTAGTGGAAATGATATCGCATGGGAAATCGAGAAGCCTCATAGAAAAACTCACCATTGTCATGGAGTCAAATGGAACCTCACCAGCAGCTGAAATAATTTGAAGATATTAGTTAGCTGATTCTGCACTTATAATCATCACCAGTTTTAACTCACTCGCAAGGAGAAGTAATTTCCCAAGAGGACCAAGCCCCTTCATCAACGGCGAGATCACTTTGGAATTCGGTGCAGTAGCAACTACCAGTGCTGCACCACCAAGCTTCTGTAGTGCTTCAGCAGGGTCCTCCTTGCTGCTGTCGATGTATTCATGAGCTCCCAATTCCCGAACGAACTTCTCCTTTTTCGCATCCCGAGAAATGGCCACCACTCGAAATCCGAATCGGTTTGCATATTGAATGGCCAAGTGACCAAGTCCGCCAAGTCCTTGAATAGCAACGATCGATCCAGGTTGGATATTGAGTCGTCGCATGGAGTTGAAGACTGTGACTCCAGCACATAATATCGGAGCATAATCTGCGGCTGAAACGTGCGTGGGGATGCGAACTCCCGATTCCGCGCGTAGTATACAATATTGAGCGTCTATACAGGCTTGGTTAATGGGACAATAGGGAGCATATTCGAGGATAAGCTCACATCCGCCATCTTTTGTAACTCCATTGATGATACCCAAGTCACACATCTGGAAATTTCCTCTGCGACAGGCAAGACAAGTCCCTATTTTCAGTCAGCTCGATCATGTAAGACTCCAGCGATGCTTTTGAATCAACATACCATCGTGGCCGCCATGCCATGGACCACCGATCCGGTCGCCGATTTTCCATTGCGAAACATTGTCACCAATCGCAGCAACATGGCCAATTAGCTCGTGTCCAGGTACAACGGGACTATATGCATCTCAGTCAGTCGTCTGATTGACCTGGGGTCAAGAACAGATTTTATACTTACAATTTACCCATGGCACCATAAGCCTGTGGGACATGATCAGAAAAGCAAACACCACATGCTTCTACTTTCACCAGCACCTCCCCAGATGAAGGCAATGTCAACTTGACTTCTTCCACATGTAAGGGACCGCCAGCCTCGCGGAAAACAGCGCGCTTATAGGACGATGGCAGCGACATTGTGGGTTGAGGTTTAGCAGGAGGATAAGGATGGGTATAGTATTTTCTCAAAAGAAGTCAAGAATGAGATGGGAAATTCAGTCAGAGGGGCAATTTAAGTAGTAATCCAACTTCATTCAAAGACCTCCGCTTCGTATACTCTGCATAAACAGCTGCACGAGCCTTGCGGAGTTTACGTGCTCGTAGACCGATGCATCAACAACCCCGTCATGCTGAAGTTTAAAGTCCGAGTTTGATACTTTTCAAGAATGAAATAAATAGATAACTCGCAGCACATTTCCTCATTCAGGCGATATAATTTCCTCCAGCTAGAAAAAAAAATACTTCTATCGTGATGAGTTGTGATATGATAACCCTCGGTCCAACATTTAAGTCCGAACCACTAGTTAGTAAGTCAGTAACATGAGTATAAACCTTTATACTCATAAAGTACGGTATGTACCCTTCCTTCCACCGTCTTTTCTGCTATATCTATGCAGAAGAAAATTATAAATAGAAAATGATATAGCTATCGGAACAGATTGTTCAATTAAAACGATCAACAGATAGTCTAAAATCTAAATTATATTATTGTATACTTATTCGTCGGGTGCCTTTCGGAGTGTTAAAATGGAGTGCTCTAATTTCAATAATAGTAGATGAAACGCAATAGCAAGATTTAGGTCGATCGAGTCATGATGCAATTATTAATGCACCTTTCATTTATTCAGTATCCATCTTATGTTCACTCTTAGCCTGTCTACACACATAGACAGATCTATAGCAAAGTGTGAGTCATGAATTCATACCATTTTTCATAAACATTGAAAAACAATCCATGACACTCTGGAGGAGTTCAAGATTGATCCTCGTCCAATGCAGCTAAGTAAGGGTACAACTCATATCTTTGTAGGTTACCAACTCGTGATTAGCTGCACGGCTTGCATTAGATCGACTTGACTCATGCGAACCCCTCTCAAATCCTCCAGATAATCCGATCATCAAGTCGACACTTCCTTCAAAAAGCACAAAAATGTCACACATTGAGAGCACACGAGTTGTTCAAGGCTGGCGCTCTTCCAGGACTTTGATCCTTGGAACCGCCTGTCTGGCTTTATTCACCGGTAATACATTTGATGCTCAATTTGATACTTCAAACCACTAATTCACATCTACTTCAGAAACTCTACTTTACGGTTTCGTTGTCCCCATTTTGCCATACATGCTCGAGGTTCGCTTGAATCAAGATCCCAGCCAGACTCAGCGTACCACATCTGGTCTACTCAGTGTTCATGGATTCGCAACTCTCATATTAACCCCTCTGATCGCTGCCGCTGCCGATAAAACGCCAAACCGCAAGATTCCACTGACCATCGCGCTCGTCGTGACTCTAATAGGAACTATCCTAGTAGCGTTAACTCCTACGCGTAAGATCCAAGCATGAACAGCTATCCTGATGTAAAACGATGCTGACCATCATATAATCTAGTATGGGCAATCTATCTTGGTCGAATCCTCCAAGGCATTTCCGGGTCGGCTGCATGGATCATTTGTCTAGCAATGCTCACTGATAACGCAGGAGAAGGCCGAGTTGGAAGAGTCATGGGGCTAAGCATGTCAATCGTCCTGTCAGGAACTGTTGGAGGACCAAGCCTTGCAGGAGTTCTATTGCAGTGGGCTGGATATTGGCCAGCATGGGCTGTTCCTATTGCAATAGTTCTCATAAATATTCTCTTTCGATTAATCACAGATGAGCCACCAAAAGCATCTACCTCACACCAACCTCCTTCTCGACAAAGTCTTTCGCCAGATGAACAGGGTTCCTCGGCCAGACATGTCGAGAATACAGAAGAATCTCCTTTGCTATCAGAATCTGCCATACCCCGAGAAACAGCATGTCAGGATGAACATACCACTACGGACGCCCCAGTCTCCTTTTACTACGAAATGCTCAGTGACTGTCGTGTCCTCGCCAGCATTTCCACCACGACGATATATTCCATTATAATCGCAGGATTTAATACTACTCTACCAGTCCATCTTCGTGAGATATTCAATTGGGGATCTTTCACCGTGGGAATGATGTTTCTCATCCTACGCATTCCTGCTATCATACTAGGTCCTTTGATGGGCTGGGTACGTGACCATATCGGACTACGATATCCAACTACATTAGGATGGGCATTATTATCTCCTTTGATGTTATGTCTAGGGCTTCCTTCTGGGCCAGAAAATCATGGAAAGGCATTGTTCATTACCTGTCTTGCTTGCATCGGCATTGCATCGATTTTAGTCCAGGGTGCTGGTGTATTACACACCATCAGTAAGTACAACACTAGGCTACACCAAGTCTAGCACTAATATTCCTCTTCTCTAGCGATTCTGAAAGACGTGGAGAACAGAAGGCCGAACATATTTGGTCCACAGGGTGGACTTTCAAGGGTCTTTGCCATTAACGAGGTTTCTTTCAATGCTGGACTTATGTTAGGCCCGTTGTTGTCAGGCATTTTATCAGAGGAGATTGGCTATTACAAGATGAGTGTGACCTTGAGTAAGTCATTGAATCCTCCTTGCTGGAGTAGTTCTAATTCAGGCATTGCAGGTCTCATCTGCTTGGCCAACGCAATATTTGTGTGGAACTTTTTCGAAAGAGGGCTCGCTCATAGCGAAAAATGAATATAAAATGGACAGACCTGGTGAATATCGGACATCTCAATACAAAAGAATGGTAGTGTTTGTTTGCATAAAAGTATTTGACCATGGTGATCAGTGGAAATTGGCATTTGTGGCAATAAAGCGTTCGTTATTCTCTTTATTCTCGTTTTATAGTTGAAAAGACAGTATCGTCAAACCATTTACATTTGAATTTATTATACACATTATTGCTCGGTAGGTTGAGGTCAATCAAGTAAGCCAGTCAAGTCACTCATCTCCCTGAGACACTTACATATCAAGGAGGATGGTGACTATATCACTCGAGAGCTTCCCATCTCTTCTAACGGATAAGTCTCCCCGTGTGCGACCCCAGGGCCATCGCTTTGTGACATAGACTGTGGTAAGCCCCGTTCCTCGTCATCAAGTTTGCCAAACCCGTCCAGAACTGCATGATCGCCCTTGTCATAGGGAATATCGCAATATGGAGACCGTAGGGCAGGATAGTAGCGTCGGTAAGAGAACCATGCTATCAACATGCCGAGTGAAGACCCAACAGACACGTCCCAAACATCGTGGCGATAATCGTCCAAGCGGGAGATAGCAATCAAGAGGGCGCACAGAAGTGGGACGAATGCCAGCAAGCAGCGTCCAAGATCGGTTCGTGGCCGAAAAACGTGCATTTGACCGCAGAAGAAACTACACCATTGTCTGTTAGCTATATATTCTCATTTTTGCTGCACACTCGCGTTGGAAGCCCTACAGCGAGAGATATCCCAAGCCACTGAAAGCAAAGCTACTATGTCCACTAGGGAAACTTCGCCAGCCCTCTTGGAGGATATGTTGATTTGATTCGGTGCAGACAGTCCATGCGACCAGCGCATTGTCTGCGGTGCCCCGGGAAGGCTTGCATCGGGAGAGCAAATCAGGCCGAGGCCTTCCAACAGCGTTCTTGATGATATCCGTTAAGACAGTCGTAAGCATTAGGGCGACCAAGAGGCCGAGCACGGTAACTTGGGTTCTTTGTGCACCAGGGTGTAGCAATGCCGACCAGGTAAGTATTATTAGGAAGGGAATGACTCCGGCGAAGAAAACCGCCCAAACTAGAAGAGATAACAATCAATATCAATTCGCTAAGTCGAGGGTTGGCTAGAGCAGTCGTACCAACAGGAACCCGCTCATGGACAGCGAATGGGTATTGAATGGACTTGTTATCGAGGGAGAACATGCGATGAAACGGATTGACGAAGACTTGGATCTACAACAAAATAGACGGGCGATTAGCGAAATTCATGATATTCACGAAGTTTAACGACAAGAGACCAACCATTAACCATCCTGCAATTAGAACTCCCAATGCGATATAATCCGCCGCGTAAGAGCGCTGAGTAAAGCGCGCAGCAGCCCCAGCAAGACCGACGCGGTTCAATATAGAAGTTGATGAAGTTGATGAGCGACTGCGAGGCATTTTGACAGAGCCAACAAGTGTAGACAGGACGAGGTGTCGGCGTAGAATGTCTCAGTCGAGGAGAAGAGGAGATTAATATAAGATGGAGATCATATCAGCATTGCTGCAGCATGGCAAGTGGGCTGTCACAGGGATACTCTTCAAGAAGGAGAGAATTTGACAGCAAATAATCTAAAAGTGAGAGAAAACAGAAGACGCGACTTGATTTTATAACCAAGCGAACAATTGCAGAAGAGAAGAAAGTTGAAGATGAAAGTTGAAGATGCAAAGTGACGAAGAAAGTGGAAGGCCGCGCGGAAGAGAAAGCGGAGAGGCCGAGGCCGCCTTGGAACTGCGACGCTTTCAACTTCAACTTCTCTCGCTTCTTCCACTTCTTCCACCAACTGTACACTCTCTTGTTAATACAGCTGGGCTTTGTGCTCACCAATCGAGCAAGCTAAATATGGCAGACTCTCAGCAACGCGCTGTCACTGCTGCTTTTGCACCACCACCGCCTTTATGGAGACACTTCACGCAGGACAATCTCAACAAGCTTGAGGAGATCAAGAAAGAAGCATCCAAGGGACCGAATGGAGAGCCAGTTAGGGATAAGAAATGGTCTCCGTCGGAATTGCGTGCTTTGGATGTACCTGACGAGCTACGATTCCTTATACCGCCAGAGATCCCCACGGGGGAGTACTCTGTCTTTGGTGAACTACAGACTGTGAGTTGGGCTATCAAGGGCCACAACGCCACTTCTGTAATCAAAACTCTAGCTAACAATGTCCTGTTTTAACTTAGTTATCTACAACACTCCCATCACTGAAAGAACAAGGCATTGATCAGCTCTACCCAGGGCCCGCGGAAACCAATGACCAACATAATACACAAGGCCCTCCTCAGCTCAATCACGCATATTACCTCCTTAAAATCAGCAAGTCTCTTTTACTCAATTTCCTCGAATTTGTGGGAGCTCTCTCGGTTTCTCCCGAACAGTTTGAATCCAAAGTGAACGATTTGCGCAACCTGTTTATCAACGCCCACCACCTCCTCAACCTGTACCGCCCACACCAGGCTCGGGAATCACTGATAATGATGATGGAAGAACAGCTGCAACGGAGCAAAGATGAGATTGACCAAATGGACAAGGTCAAAGCCGAGATTGAGAGTGCCCTGGAACAAATGCAGGTCCAGGGTAGAGAGACCAAGTCAGCAAGAGTACCAGCTGAGAAGAGTTCTGCTCCGAAGGAAAATTCTCAGGAGACTGAGGATGCTCGACAGATGTGGGATATACTGGACAAGGAGATTTGATGGAAGATGGATAACCTTTTCTTTCACCTTCAACCACTTCTCACACGCAACATTCCAAATGCCACCAGAATACACGGTATCGCCTGTTGTTCATAGCATCCTTGCGTGGCTAAATCTGGTGGGGTCGTACACTACGTGCATGGCTTAGCTCTAGTGTATATGGTATACATTGAAGCTGAGCCATGCAGCAACAACTAGTTTATTTGGGATCCAGATACTTGATCCAGGACCCCCAGGCTATACTGCAACTTCTCACCAGGCCTGAACATATCCGTCTATCTCGGATTCGCCCAGAAGCTTTGGGCTGGTATCTGATGGTCCTTCTCATGATACCAGACATGACAAAAGAACAGTGACTCGGTGATCAGCTACAGTTCTGATCTAGCACCAAAAGATGCTAGAGGTAATTGCCTTGAATGGCACCAGTCATTGCCAATATGCTCTATCTCAAACATTATAATTAATAACTTGATATCCAATTCATATTCTTCTCATAATAATACCATCTACGCTCGTAAAATTGTATACATTTTAATCCCAATCCGGCTAGCTCCGGCCCGTCTGTCATTCCGTGTCACGTGATCCACAGATTAAAGTGGACTTTTTCCGCTCGCTCGAAAGTTTCTCCCGAATTTCCCAAAGTCCAGCAAAAAAGAAGCGAAAAAGGAGAAAAAAATTGACAATTTCAGCTTCAATTCTTATTTATGATTCACTAATGGTAAGTGAAAGTCCATTTTTCTGTTTCTCATCATCTTCGAGGATGATTATGCCTATTAAATATGTTTCAACCCCATCTGAAAGCATTTCAATCTTACATACGAAATCGCTTGGTGGTTATACTGTGCATTTATCTGAGCTTTGTATCAATCTTGAAGTTATTCTCGATTTGAATTCAATGTCATTGTTGTCAAGGATATCTATTTTCTATATTATCTCGTCGACAGAAGCTAACTCTGTGAAGAATAGGCATACCTTTTGACACCTCCCGACCCACTTATTATATAGTAGATCTAGTAGATCTAGATCTAGATACTACATGCACTCCCAATCAATGCTTCAATTTCTACAAATCGACGGCACTACTGCTTTTTTGAATCTCATCTATTCGTTTGAAATACTATACGGCTTTAACATTGACTAAGGGATGAATTTTATCAAAATTAGTCAATTGTATCGTGTATTGTCTAGCTCTATCATCCTCCAAGAGACCGCTAAGGTCTGATCAATAAACGCCATATATCACCCCCTTAAACGCCAAACAATAGAAAACAGAACCAAGAATACAGAACGTAGCGAGAGGGCGACAAAGACAAAAAAAAAATCAGACCACTCAAACACAATATTGAATTAATGAGGCAAAAGCGAACCGGTACTCTGCTCGCGCCAGGCTTTGTCAATAGCACATTCTGCCAATCTTTTCAGCTCCACGACAAAGTCGGCCACCAATTTGAATTGGACGACTTCGTTCTGAGGCAGCTTGCGAGTGAAAATCCTCCTCATCATGACGGTTGCTACCCTCAAGAGACCCATATCATCACGCGAGCGTGGATCAAGCGGGTTCTGAAGGATGCTGCAGAAGATCGTGAGCAGCGCAGACATGGGATAAAAAATCAGCGTCCTATGAAATCTAGTCAGTATATCCGACCTCAGATTGAAATAAGTGAAAGGAGTCTCACCAAAAGACACCATCAACTAGTACATGTTCCGCAGACTCTAAATAGCACAAGGTTGACCGGCTGGCCTCAACAGACAACGTCAGACTTGAGCTGATCCCATCCACCAATCCTCCAGTCCCATTGATCCAGGCTTTGCACCGACTGCTTGCTTGATGAATAATGGACATGCAAAGATAATAATTCATCCTCAGCATGACAGAGTGCATACACACATTCGGATCGGAAGCGTCCTGCGCAAAGGACATAGTTGGTCGCCAATTCGGCGGGACCTTGGTACGCCATTCTTCTAGCTCATCATCTAACTCTCGAATTGCCTTTAATAATTCTGCATCAGTCTTCTTCAAGGAGCTCACGGAGTACAGCGTACTGTGTGCTCGCGATTTTATAATGCTGAGACGCAAGTCAAAGGGGAAAATTGGATCCACATTGGAGGATTCCTCATTCTCCGGGTCTGTATAAGCCCGCTCGATATAACCTGGTGGGAGAGACAAGTCACAGTTCTCGTCTGCAATTGTAGGTGGTTGACCTGATAGCGTCTTTAGTAAATATGATATCTTAGAATAGATATTTTAGAGACGGTACCTGTTCGCAAGCATATATCTTTATCAAGGGTATAGCAGATCCAGAAGAGATTCCGCAAGGCCTGGTGCCTTTTTTCAGTACGACTACTGTGAGGGCCAACTCCGATATTGCCCAGATTCGCACCCAACATGAACAGCAATCGTGCAGCAATCGCAGCAAAGTAGTTGGTTGCGCGCATATTTCCGGAAGACAATTCATAAAGAGTCTTTGACAATGCAATTTAATCGTTAGCCATGAAAATCTATAACATGAGATGTGTAGTATAGGCTAGTGATTTGGCTTACCAACATAGTGACAGCCGAGGCCCCCTCTAAGCTTGCAGGTTCCTGCAGAACCTGAGCAAGAAGAAACTGGGCCTTGCTAGCTAAAGCATCATAGTCAATCTGTGCGAGTGCAGAGTCTCTAGTCATGTCTTTAATCGGGGGCAGGCGAGCAATAAATGCGATAAAAGCAATGACACATGCGCGAGTGCTAGCCTGGCCATCTCTGAAGCTATTATGCGGCTGTTGATATGCTGATCTTATAGTTTCCTCGAATAAATCAGGGTTCACAACAGGGAATATCCGTTGCATCAGATAACATTTTCTGTAGGCGTCGAAGTAGAGTCTCAAAACTCGCCAGTCAGGCAATTGAAACATTGTCTGGTTAGAAAGATTATTGAAGATGCTATCAGTGTTTTGACCACGTTGTTTTTCCCATGGTGCTCGGGCTGGGGCGAGTCTGTCTTTTGGAATAGTCTGCCCTGTACGAGCCTGAATCCATTCCTGACCCTCCGGGAGAAGAAAGGGAATTCCTGTGAGCAAACTGATAGCTCCCAGCTCTCGACCCGCAAAGTGAACACCGACTGTGGCCGGTACTGCGGGAGTCAGATTGCCACTTGCTGTGCTAGGTGAGCTACTCGCTGTTGTTATATTATCATCTAGCATTTGCGAGGAATCTTGTGTCTGCCAGTTGTGCGAGGTATCCAATGGCACTACCTGGGATTAGCAACTATTCAATTCTTCCGATATCTAAGTCAATCAATAACTCACTTGAGTCCAAGTCAGGGAAATTATCAGCTATTGCCTTCTCAATGCGACTGATCCGTTCCGACAGACGCGAGGCTTTTGGTTGGCTAGTATTTCCATAGTCAGTGATCTATAAGCCGGTGGGGAACGAATGAAGCTAAACAATGATCAAAGGAAGGGGAAAGTGAAGAGAAAAGTAAAGTAAAATGAGAATGAAATGATTCTGAACATACCCACCATCATCCGCTGCCTTTCTTTTCCTTGTCACGACTCTGTCATAGGTACATGGTAGGTCATGGTGGCTGCACCATTCGCACTGTGGCTGAGCCGCGTCGCATTTAATCTGATAAAGTCAGCCTACCCAACATCCACAGAGATTGTCACGGAATCCACCACTAGAAGAATACTTACCTTACGCCGATAGCAAGAATCGCAAGCGCGCGCAGTGCGCTTGCGAGGCTCGTCGTCGGAATGCATGGAGATCGCAAGAATTGAAGAAACGTCGAGGATCGACAACTTCCGAAATGCGCTGAGTCAGCGGAAGTTAAGAGACCCGCGGATCGACGAAAGTCGATTTTAAAGTACTATGGATATATATATATATAGCTATCTATTATAAAAAAACGACATATTTGTATATAGGTATATATTAGAATGGAGGTATGATTGTATGTTATTTGAGAATCACCTCAATTCGGAATGAAGCCCATCCTGGCTGTGAGAGCCCACTAGTAGTTACACATGTGGGTCAACATGTATACTCGGTGATGCAGTTTGAACCTTCAAACTGGTCGGGGGGAGGGATCATGGGGGTATAGAATTCTAATTATACCTGACTATAGGTATAGTTTACCTTAAAGGACAGTCAGAGGACTGTCTATTAAGAAGGTTGTTGGAAAACCAACCCTTTGCGTTTATATATACTGCCTACATCAAATGGGTCATATACTTCGGGTGTTTGCTGGTTCTGCATATGGTATAATCTTAGGGTTCTCACCCATGGACACTAGTGGTACTAATTCTAGTCACCCCTGGCTAAGTATACAGGGTCTAGATAGCAAATATCATAGTACCACTATCTTCATTCCACTGAATCATCGATCTAAACCCAGGGTTCTATTGTACTTGTTCGATCTGATGAAAAGAAGTTGATTTGTGCACTCTATGCATGGAGGTTCCATGGTCACTTGAGAACTGCAACTGAATATACACTCGTGTGTCGAATATACGGGAATGACTTACAATCAATATTAAGCTGGAGACCATTCAGTAGATGAGAAAAAAAAGGTATCTCAAAGAGATGCTTTGGAAAACTCCTTAACAGAAAGAATATCAAGATTGCAGCAACAACCATATGGGGATATAGAACAAAGGGATTCAGAAGCACATTCCAGTAAGACAGATATCACTCAGGGGACAGAACCATCATAAACATTCCTCATAGAGCATGCATCTTAGGCATCAAATTACCAAACCAGAACGGGTTTGTGCCTCACATCACGGTACAAATACAGCAATCACACTCCTCATCACCACAATCACATCCAAAACAGGGTTTTGACACGCTCTTAATCGGTTTCTTAATCGAGCTACCGGAGCTACTGGAAGGTAACGTCCAGTTGAAAGGGTTCGAACCGGCCGAGATCATTATAGCGGTGAACAGAGAGTCCCGGGTGACTAGATCGATAGAGAGATGTCAGAAGGGAACAAGGCGAGAAGCAGAACATAACAGAAAACGGGGTTAAAGCAAACCTCAATAAAAACCATTAAAGTCTCTAAGACTCAGACAATGTGTAAAATGAACTCCGGAGTGTAGCTTGAGAAGAAAAAATCAGCTATACTCGGGGTGCACTTGAAGAAGTGGAGGTCTCCGCAAAATTGGGACCGAAGGGGCCGAGCAGGCAACCATTTATTTGTAGAGCCACACACGTCACGTTGCTGCAAATAAATGAAGTTTAGTTGATATTATGTATAAGGGTATTTAGAAGAGTATGTTGAAGAGATGTAGAGTGTATATAGGATACGCGGAAGAATATAGAGTATACTGGGAAGAGTACGAAGTATAGAGTATGCGGAATACAAGGAAGTATCAGTCAATTGACTATGTACAGCAACAACTTTTATATCTTTCATCACTCATCGGAGAGACGGGGTATCGTCTAGTCATCTCATATCAGGGGAATTCAAAATCATCCGTCTATCCATTAACGCATTTCCATCGCAAGTCATAAAAAAGGGGGTAAATCATCTAACAGCTGGGCATTGCATTTTACAGCTGCTCAACCCAGGGCGCGGCACCGGCCTGCATCTGGTTCAACCACTTAACAAGCTCAATGAGCTCGGCGCGGCGCTCATCCTCAAGCTGGTCCTCATCACCGGTCAAAACGGCCTGGAAGACGGGGAGAAGTTGAGGGGTGAGCTCGCGGATGGTGGCATCCTCCCACTTGTACATTTGGCAAATCATGCGGTACAGGGGCTCGTTCTCCTCGAAGTCGTTCTTCAGGGGGAGAATGTTGACCAGGACAGGGAGAACCTCCTTAGTAGGGACGTGTTCACGGCTGCGCAGGATCATGCGGGAAACACAGCCAGTGGCGTTGTCCTGCAGACGGGAGACGTTCATTGACAGGCACTGCTCGAGGCGGCTCAAGATAGTGGGGTACTCCTTGAGCATCTCGGCATCGGACTGAGAGTGCTCGACCAGACGACCAACGGCGTAGGCAGCGTTGGAGCGGGTCTGGGGGTCCTCGTCGTTAAGACGGTGCAGGAGCAGCTTGAGGAAAGTACCAGTGAAGGGGGTCACGGCAGCACCCATACCGTTGATGCACTCGGCGAGAACACCGACGGATGTGGCACGCTCAAGAGCCTCACCGCTGCTAGCATAGCGGAGGATGGTCTTCTCGAAGACCTTCCAGAGCTCAGCGAAGCTCTGGCCAAGAGCGGCAGCCATGCCGGAGACAACGTCCAGAGCGGTGTCAACAACGACCCAGTCGAACTCAGAAGTCTCCTCACCAGCCTCAGCGGTCTCCTCCTCGGGGCCGAACTCAAGCTGGCAAGGGTGCTGCTTAGTGATGATGTCGGTGATCATCTGAATCACGTTGTGCAACATGGTCTCGTCAGCGATGAGAGCGGGTCCGCAGAAGCGGAGGTTCTCAGCCATGTTTCGGTTGATGTCGGCGACAGTAGCACTGAATGAATCAGATCAGTTAGTATATCGTTTGAAAACCATGATCGGAAACATTATAGCAAAATGCAAAAGCAAGAACACTTGTCAGATACAGAAACGCCGTTTACATCAATCGCAACTTGTGCGTCAAAGTGAGCTGGGTTAAGCGGATAGGATCATCATATAAAGTGCGCCCGAAGGCCAAAGTCGAAAAAAGAAATAGCAAAAACAAAGAAACAATGTAAACGTACCGGTCGTCTTCCTCAGTCCACATCTTGACAGTAGCAGTCATGAGGATTTCTCCGAACTTCTTGACCTCCTTGGCGGGCTGAACCTGGAGGGGAAGACCGGGTTGCCACTTGGGCATCTGGCCACTCTCCTCGGCAATGGTGAAGAGCATGGCGTAAGAGCGGTGCAGAGTGCTGATAGTGCTCTTACGAACACCCTCGTAAGGGTGCTCGGCCAAGGGCATGACCTGCTCGATAGTCTTCTCGAAGTAAGGCAGGAAAGAGCTGCGAGTGTGAGTGATCAGGTCACCAATGACCTCAACAGCAATCTCCTTCTCCAGGGACAGGGGAGTAGTGGCGGTGATGTCGTCCCAGGCATCCTCGTCATCCTCGACATCAACGTCCTCGATCTCGCCCTCGAGGTCATCCTCGTCGTCAGCGGAAGCAACCTTGACCTTACGGCCAGCAACGGTCACCTCTTGACCAACCAGGTCCTTGGCGGCTTCGCCAAGCTCGACCTCAAGGTCAGTCTCATCCTGCTCAATACAGGCGAAGAGACCGTTGACAACGCCCTCCAGGAAAGGGGAGAAGTCCTCGGAGTAGACCTTGGCCATGGCACCCCAGAAGATGTAGGTGCTCTCCTTAAGACGGGAGTGACCCAGGTGCAGGGCCTCTTCGGTAGCGCGCATGAGGGGCTCGACGTAGGGTTGGTAGCGCTGAGGGCCAGCAGCACCGGCCATCTCACCCATAGCATCAGTGACGCTAGCACGGAGATCGAGCTCCTCCTCGCTGTCCTTAACGGTAGCAAACTCCTGAAGGAGGTGCATGGACTCATCGAAAAAGGACAGGAAGGAGTCACCGGCAGAGGAAGCCAGCGAACCAAGAGCACCAGCAGCAAGGGCCTTGATCTTGAAGTCGGGGTGCTTGAAGAGGTTGTGCAGAATGGGCACGAGCTCAGCCTGGTAAGGAGCAACGTCCTTCTCATCAAGACCATCGACAACGGCATCGATGGCACTGATACCAGCCTTCATGATGTCCATGGTAGGACCATCCTCCTCACCCTTGTACTCGGCCATGGCGCTGGCCAGGTTCTTGAACAGTAAGGGCATCAGACGCTCGTGCTCGTGGCTCAGGTCCTCAGCAAGGTCATCGGCAAGACGGGCGACGGCATGCAGAGAAGCCTGTCGGACCTTGGACTCGGAGTCGGCCAGAAGCTGGAGGACCATAGGGAAGATCTCGTGCATCTGGGTGCTGATGAAGTCAGGAGCACCCTCAACGCACATACCGAGGGCCATGATACCGGCACGACGGTAGTTGGGGTCGTTGTTGTTGAAGTACTGACCAAGAGTCTGGAGCAGAGGGACAACAACCTGGCTGGGGGGCAGGCTTTGGGCGAGCATGTCCAAGAGACCAAGAGAGGAGCGAGCAGGGGTGATCTCATCATCGATAGGAGAGTCATCAAGCTCAGTGACAATGTGCAGAGCAGTGCGGGTAAGCTGCTCACCAATACGCATACCCTGGATCTTCAGCTTGCGGTACTGAACGGCCTGCATGAGGAAGCTGATGGCCTGGGTACGGGTATCATCATCGATGTCGGTGTTGGCAGAGATCTCGTTCATGAGGACAACAAGGTCCTTCAGGTGAACAGTCAGGAGGGCAGGGTCGCAGCCAAGCAGGGTCTGGAAGACCTCGAAGGCCTGCATGATGCGGTCATCATCGCCCTGAGAAATGGAGTCCTTCAGGACAGCGACCATGGAGGGGACGAGCTCCTGGAAAGCCTTGACAGGAGCCTCATCCTCCTCAGAGTCGAGGTGCATAGCCAGCTTGCTCAGAGCAAGGAGGGTGTTGATGCGGACCTCGGCGCTCTCGGGGTCCTGGATGGTCTTGCCGAAGAGCTTGAAGAAGTCCATGAACTTCTCCTCAAGGCCCTCACCAAGAGTCTCCAGAATGGTGAAAAGGATATAGATGGAGACGGCACGCTCATCCTGGTTACCGCCATCAGCCGCCCGAGCAAGCAGGTTGGGCAGGTCAGCCCATTCGCCATCCTCCAGGTCAATCTTGGCCACAGCCGAGATGACACGAGCAATAGAGTGACGAACGAGAGAGTTGCTATCACTCATGGAAGAGCGTAGCAACTGATCCCGAATCTGGGGCTTCTGGTCAGCAGCAACCTTGATCCAGTGCTTGTTGACATTGCCACGGGCCTCGACGGCTGCCAGTTGACGAAGTTGATAGTCATCATGTCCGGTAGCGATTTGAATAAGGAAGACGAAGGACTCGGGCTGGGAGTAGAACTCCTTTTGCAGGACGCCGGTGGCTTCCTTGACGTTTCCCTTGGTGGCTGGAAGAAGCAAGGGTTAGTGACGTCTCTC
>Ga0209673_1000276_pt1 | contig 96651 bp, 103 predicted proteins | sample AraplaCol_mMS_r2_2_FD_184274 | JGI IMG/M metagenome (GOLD analysis project Ga0209673, IMG submission 184274) | Arabidopsis root microbial communities from North Carolina, USA - plate scrape MF_Col_mMS_r2 (SPAdes) (version 3) | ecosystem: Host-associated > Plants > Roots > Endosphere | place...
TTATGTCAAAGTCGATGTCCTTCTCATGGGACTGGCTAGGCTCATCAGCCTATCATCGTACAAATCTAGATAACTATCAGCGAATCTTTGGGAGCTTGGCCCGTTACATAGACGAGGGAAAGTTGGTACCAAACCTCAACAAACGTCTGAAGTTGAACCTCGCTGGACTGAAGGAAGCTCATCAGGCGATTGAGTCTGCAACCACTGTAGGAAAACTTGCTCTAGGGGTAGATGAGCCAGGCGAAGGAGCTCCATTTGCTTAAGGTTGGATTGATTTGCTTGACAAGGTTTCGCGGTGGAGGACATTATCTGATGGATGGCGAATGCGGTCCGTTCCAGACAACCGAATTGGATATTGCTTGATTGCATATACATATTGCTTTACTTCAATATATAGCTTCTCGAGTAACCTGAATGGACTAAAAAAGAACAGTGACTGACCACTCTATCCCACTTTGTGTTTCTGGTATTCATATCTGAAAAACCAAGGAAAAGGAATTACGAACCAACTTTTCCCTTCGTGCGATCTCAAATTGAACTTCTTTCTATTTAAGTGACTAGTGCTTTGACACATGTAAAGACATCTCTATTGAATCTATTTGACGATTTCAACATGGGACTATGTATTACTAGGGAAAAGTATATAGTAAATACAAGCGAAACGATGTGTTTCTGTATCGCTTACTGCGAAATTTAGTGGCCTTAGTTCTTTCTATCGCGTGGTGATGCATAACTTACATTGACTGATTGGATAGCCATATCCTTAGGAGGATACTGCAGCGTCTGTACTTCTCACAATAACGGTATCCAAGTTGATTTTGTTTTAAGTCAGCTTGTCAATCAATATTAGTGGACAGATGTAAACCAATCAAAATGAAGGAAGCCAATACAGTCGCCACTTCGGCATAACAGAAAGCTTGATTTATGTCTTGGCTGATGATTTAAGCAACCTCGGTCGGCTAAAGCGGACGTAATCAAAAAGTCAAGGAGGTTCGATGAATTTTGGATTATGCATCCACTGTAAAAACCGAGGTTTGCAGAATGGCTAAAAAAAAGAGGAAGAAGACAATGTTATATTATCGCCGCTGCTAATTTATTTGTCGGTCTCAAATAGCCAACTCGGCAATCTTCAATTTCGACTTACACATGAAACAACCAATCTCTTGCAACAATGGCCCTCCCTCGTGAAATAATTGAGTTCAAAACTTGTGATGGCACTATGCTCCGGGGATGGTTCTATCCCCAAAATAGGAAATCGCCCTGTGTGATCATGACCCACGGGGTGCGTATTCTGTGATATATTGAGATGTTATCTTTTCCTGTGAAATTTGCTAATTTAAATGCATTTGCAACAAGTAGCTGGGAGGTGTTCGCCACTATTGGCTCCCGAACTTTGCGGATCGATTCCAGCAAGCCGGGTACAATGTACTCCTCTATGATAATCGGAACTGGGGTGACAGTGATGGACAACCGCGGCAAGAGTCAAACCCGACCCTTCAACAAGCCGACTATTACGATGCGTTCAATTTCGCAACTTCATTCCCTAATGTGGATGATACTCGCGTAGTGTACTGGGGCACGAGTTTCTCCGGAGGAAATGTTCTGTATGCAGCTGCTGTGGACAAACGGATCAAAGCTGCTATCGTACAGTGCCCTGCAGTTTCCGGAGAAACGCGATCCTTGGCCTTCAAAGACCGCATTCCGGGAATTCTGAAAGAGCGTGCTCGTATCACTGCAGGATCAGAACCAGAAAGGGTTCCGCTTATTGCGGAAAACTTAGAAGCAGCGCTGTCAGGGACCACTACTGCCATGTTTCCCGGAGTTCATGCTTACGAGAAGGTGCGCGGCTCGTACGATTGTGGTGGTCGTTGGGAGAACTCTGTTACAACGCAGACCCAGCTCTATATGCTTGCATTTGAAGGACAGGGTATGGTGCATCGTATTTCGCCGACTCCTCTGCTTATGGTCATTCCTGGTAATGATATCCTTGTTACCACGGCATCTCAGATGGCCACATACGAAAAGGCTAGAGAGCCAAAGCAGCTTTTGTATCTTGATGGCGCAGGCCATTTTGATATTTATACCGAGGATTGGTTTGAACAGAATATTAAAGGACAAATTGAGTTCTTAGAGAAATGGCTTGGTCCTTCTTGAGACCCGTCTCAAAGAAGAAAGTTACACGGTGACAACTGCAACCAATTCGGAGGGTTCATAAAGGTTTCTTGCGCAGAAGAGAATGGGACTGAAGTGGACGGCTTTTTCGTTGCGTATAGTGTTGTCTCGTCACAAAGAACATTTAGAACCCACACCATCAATAACAGAGTACCGTCCTTTTTGACTTGTCTTAAGGCATTTATCAGTCGAGAGGTGTTTCACAAGGAACTTGCCATGACACGAGTGTTAATGATTGAGGGTTTGATTTACTTTGGACAGCTCGAGATACGCAAAATTCGCGTCTAGATCATGATTCTAGATTGAAGGCTGTAAGATCGATCTCTGCCACTGAGGAGTATATCTACGTATATACCTGTCGGTAATAGCAAAGTGCATTATTGGTACATACTTCTTAAAAAGATATCCTCTCATAATACAATATCAAATAATGTGCTCTTGGTTATCCTAAGCTAATACCGAATCACGGTGCGCTAATTCAACCCGTTGGTTACTCAGTCAACAAGGAGACCACGCATAGAATCATTTTTTCACGAGCGTTGCACCTCCCCATAGCGAGCCAACATTCAAACGAGTGGGATGCAGTTCCATCATTTGGGAGTATAATTCCTCGGGAGTAGATGTATATTCGTCAAGTCGCGCGAAGTCATTCAAATAATCCTTGGTTGCTTGGACGGCATCGGGGGAGAATCCCTTGGACGGGTCACTGTGACCGCCAACGACGATTCTCGGTTTTAGGCTCGCAATCTTATCGAGCGCTGCTATCCATCTTGATCTAGCCTCTAGGGATTTCGACTCCCCAAGGAATGGGTGGGTGTTGTTGTAGACTGCGTCACCCGCAACAACCAAGCCGATTGCAGGTACCCAGAGAGCCGTTGTATCATCTGTGTCTGTATGGCCCAGTCTGACCACTTCTAATCGCTCGTTTTCCAACATTAAGTGGTCTTGCTCCAGGGGGGTGGCCATCACGAGCTTTTGAGGGATCTGACCAGGGAAAAGATTCCTCCAAAAGGAGTCCCTCCCTTCAGGAGCGATGGCTTCAGCCATACGAGAGACAGTCTCCGGCGTAGCCACTACTTTTGCCTCTGGAAATTTTTCGAGGACGGCATCGGTGCCATAAAAATGATCGCCATGGGCATGGGAGACATAGATCGTCGTGAGGTTTTTCCCAGTGGCTACAACCCAGTCTACCAACTCTTTGGCAGCAGCCATGGTTAACTGCGTATCGACCAGCACCGCATCTCTTTGGCCGAATATCAATGTCGAAGTGGTCGGTACCCACTTGAGATGATCGTGACCGGCTGGGGTGGACCGATTCACGCCGGAACGTCTGCTGGTGAATACTTTGTAGTCGAGACCCATAGTGTAGAGAATTGGAGTTGAAATAAATTTGATTGAATAGATGAAGGGAAATTTGACCAAATATCATCAATTCTAAAAAGATTGTTTTGAGGTCTTTTATGTCCAGAAGTCGGTCAACTCTGGAGGTGGCGAGAGATTACTGATCAGGACGTTGGTGACCTCGGGTCGGGAACCCGAGAGTGGCTATTCTGGCCCACATACGGTCATCGGAAATTGAAATCTCGGCTTTGCAGTACATTGCATGGACTACGACAACATAGAAATGACTTGCGCCTCGGCAATATTATAATCAAGAAATCGCCGAATAGGCCATTCGGTTCCCGGTAGTGACGTCCGCGTAACTTCGAACTATAAGATGCTTACGAACATCAACTTGATGTTCGTAAGCAAGACATTAATCCAGATCAAACAAGAGACTTCTCCGTTCTATTCCGCATCTCCTTTCGTGGACCTTTGTTCTCCAATCATGCCTGAGTTAGTAAGCTGTGTTTCTGCTCCTACCTGGGATGCGACCGGTCCACAGACTCCGACTCAGCAATTCTTTAAAAAATACGTTGATACGGTTGATTCCTATGGCTTCAACCACGGATCTGGCTTGCGGTTCTATTCCAAAGATGTCATTTTCCACAATCAAAACAACGCCCAGTACAATGGCGGGAACGAGATGTGGGCGTGGATGAAGCGTCTTTTCGGGCAGTTTGAAAGATTGCGCCACGACTTCCACAGCCTCTGGGAAGTCAAAAATGAGGATGGTACCACCACCATCATGACCCAGTGGACCCGCAATATCTGGGTTCCTGGAAACAACACCGAAGAGCCGACTGTCAGCGTCCCACTCAGCTGGATCTGTACTATCGGCCCTGCTGACTTCGACGATGCTGTGGATGGTTTGAATTTCAAGGAAGTCTGGCTTTACTGGGATACAGCTCTGCTCATGAAGCATCTTCCCCAGGAGGCTGTCGTTTTTCAAACGCAAAATATCCTACACGAGGCATAAGAAACGACGAGTGATGGATCGGGTGACTAGAGCGTCACAACTGATTCGCTAACACATTGTGAAGGTACGAAGTATCCTCCGCTAGGTGATTATGAACCTCAGATGTTGGGATCATCTGCCCTATCTGGTGGAATGGAAGAAGTGGTTCTTTGGTGAAGGACACCTGGTGCGAGAGGAGGTCGGAGGAGAAGGCATCGCAGTTGTCTACAATTGTAGCAGTAGCTAGCTGTTGTCTCTGACTCATGAATGTACTTTATATATTGGAAAATATGCAGGCAATGGCGACGTCCTGACCCAACACAGCGACAAAGTGTGAAATACTTAACTCACATACTCATTGTCCCTGATGACTCACCGCAAGGAATGACAGGCCATCTCGCAATAGGGCCTTGCTCGATGGGGTTGCGAAAGCAGTTGAGGGTGTTCGTACATGTTTCCATGCAAGGAAAAAAAATAAAATAAAAAAAATAAAAAAATAAGACCGGCATATTCTATAGCCGAGTCTTTCAAAACAAAGAATGTATCGCCGTGTAGAAGGCACCACGATCTCATTGAATTGGTGCGAGGGCCTCAACACAAGGCATACGACAGGGAAGACTCTTCCAAGTCGAATCCGTCCCTGGAAATGTAGTACAGCATACCTGATAGTGGCGACGGTGAATCTAAGTTTCTGCGCTCGGGTCCATAATTTTTCTTGAATAATTCCAATATTGCGGAATCTATATACTGTATCAATTCTGTTGCAATTATACCGGGATAAATACTAGTAGTGTGGAGTTCTCGCGATCCGTAGTATCTCTCTATCTTGTTAGATATATAGATATTGGCGGTCTTTGATTGTCTGTATAAAATCCAGTTATTGTATTCAGTCTTCTGAAAATTGTAGTCACTGGATTTATTAATTGAGACTATATAATAGACAGAAGAGAAGAGATTGACGATTCGGGACGATAATTCAGAACTGGCGCTGGCGAAAAGAGCTGGTTTCAGAAATTCAAAGAGTAGAAAATAGACAAAATAATTGATTCCAAATTGTATTTCAAACCCGTTATTTATATACTCCAATTTAGACAGAACTATAATACCGCTATTGTTGACTAGAATATTGATTTGACTCTTCAATTTCTGGAAAATGGCTTCCGCAGCAGTATATATACTGTCTATAGAAATATTGTCTATTTCAACAAATTCGACGTACTCTGGTTCGAGAATTCCGTCCAGAGTAGATTCGGTTTTGTTCAGATTTCGTACCGTCAACAACTATTTTATTCCAGTCAAAGACAGAACGCGAGCTGTCTCAATTTCTATTCCAGATAAAGTATCTGTAACGACAATTATCTTTCCAGCTAGCTTACTCTCTACTGTTTTATTCTTGATATTCTGACACGCGGTTGGACGAACATCGCCAGGACCAGCAGAATTCGAATAAGCTTCTGTATACCAGAATATCGTGGTTGATAGAGAACTTGCGCAGGTTGGATCCGGATAATGGTTTGAATGGAATTGATGGACTCCAATAAGATATATATTTAGATTTTGGGGGAGACCGATGAACTTTTCATACTTTTCCGTCTCCAAACTTCTACCTAGCCCGTGTTTACAGAAATTTGTTTTGTATTTCAAAGTATTCGGGTTCAACCTGTAAATTCCGGGACGCTGTAGACGAGAATGATGTTCAGAACGTGTTTGTATTTCAAAGCACCGGACTTCTGGAGATTACTTCAGAGAGACCTAGTTTTCTTTATATTTCCATGCTTCAGACCCCCGACCTCGTATGATGACTTTTTTGCCGTATCCGGTCTAGCCTTCCGAGCCAAACCCGCGGCCCCGCCTTCCAGAGTTGTGGATGCCACCTGCATAAGCTCGATGACACTTTCTCCTACTTCGGCCTAGCTCATTTAAACCAATAAAGGGTTCGGACTGAGCGCTAACCTTGATGTCTATGTGCACCCTTAGGCAATTGTATTACACGAACAGGACTTGGCAGCTAATTTACGCATGAAAATAGTAAGTCTGTGAACTATGCGTTTGAAGCCACAGAAGAACTGTTCTCCGCATCATCGATTATAAACTCGGCCCGGTAACTCACGGGTAAGTCGCCTCTACCTACGACCCCTGCTGGGTCACTGCCAAAACACCAGATGAAATGCGATGTATACCTAACAACTTCATATTCCAACAACCATGAATTATTCCAGCTCATGGTTTTAAGGAATAGTCTCTCGAGTAATCAAGCTTAATTAAATATCTCGCCAATTTATATTGGTTTACAGAGCAAGTATGTGTATTTACGTCTCATAGGGCCAAAATTCTGAGTGATACAAATTATACAAATACTAGCGGAATTTTTGAGTTACTTCCATGCCAAAATACGTCAAAGGTTCTCATGCAGAAGAACTTAGAGATGCGTTTCTAATTGGTTGCTGTGAGTAAGTGCGGAATAGGGACTAGTTTTCTTTAGTAATAGAGAGCATCGTATTATAAGGTATCCACAAAAGCCGCTGGTGTAGTTCGAAAGTGAGGGCCTCGGGTGTATTATGACACACTATCCTCTCTAATAGAAACACGCTATTGACCAAAGCTTGCAACAGCTGCGTCTCTACCACGGATGGAAATGAAGCCTGCTGATCTCGTAATCAATTTTCAATCTAGTTTACAACCTCTGCATCACTCGCAGCGGATTGTATCACATCAGCAACGGCCTGCGGTATACTGAGTATAGCCGAGTGACTTCCAGCACAAGTACGTGTCCGTACTAGCCCGGGCCCGGGCATAGCTGCCATAGCCTGCTGCACAGCCAAAGGAAAACATGCATCTTTCTCGCAAAAGAGATACGTAGTCGGTACATCACGATAAGCCTCATAGTGGAGTGGAGAGAAGAAGGTCGGCTTGGCGTGATAAACCAATTCAGCAGCATACTTTTGAGCCATGTCTTCGTCAAGATCATTATAGAACTTGGAAATTGGATCGATACAGTATGACTTTTCTCCCTATGGATTTCGAAATATCAGTTTTTCTCCAGTCAATGGAACCTCCAGCCCAATTTACTTCAAAGGTCATGATTGAATCTGCTCCAAATTGGAGAGACGAAACGACAGATTGGCCCGCAGATATGAGAAACGCTGCCATATACACAAGAGCAACCACTCCACCCTTCTTACCCAGTGCAGCTATGTTTCTGCGTGTGCGGCCCTTGACGGATTCTGTGCCAGGGATACCGCTGTAAGAGTGCATGACCATAACCACCTCTTTCCCTTGGGAAATCAGGTCGTCTAAATAGTTGTTCTGGATGTAGGTGGCATCATCGGCGGCTGTTGTTGATGTTGGACCACCGACAGACAATAGTGTAAGTGCTTTCACAGGATATCCCCATGTCCGTAGGAGTGCTGTTACTGGTTCAAAAGTGCTGCCCCGGTGCCAGGCTCCGGGGATAAGGAGAATGGTTGGTTTCAGGAGAGACATCTTCGTTCTTTAGGGCATTGTGGATGGCATGTGTCGTCGAGACCGGTCAGTAGAAAAATCTGGACAACTGAGACACAAAAGATGAAATGCATCTTATATGATGAGGTAGCCTGATGTTTCTATAACCCAGAAAGCCAAGGGGTCCTTTTACCCATTTCACGCCTCCTCTCCGGACTTTCAACATAACAAGTGAGTTTACTAAACACAGCCGAGGCTCACTTTCAAATTCCGATCAGGTCCATGTTGAGCCGATTCTCTGCTGGAAAAAGAACACCAGTAAAAGAGTTTTATTTTTTATTCATTTGTAGTGTAGCTTTCCAATTTTCTCCCGTTTCAGACTCTCAGTATTCGCCGCGGAACGCACTCTTTCCCCAAAAAGACTAAACTCTTGTCGCAGACTGTATCAGGCTGTTACTTGTTGAGTCTTGTGTGGATCCGGAATCCAGTAAACCGCGATTATAAATGCGGACCCGCAGAGGCAGGTGTTGGTGTTGGGATTCTCCCTTTCCCTTCAAGGTTTAGCACCTGATGTCCCCCAATAAAACGGTGGCGTACATTATAGTCTGGGCGATATGTAGAAGCGGTGAACCTAATATCAACCCTTGGTTATGCCATTGTTTACTACTTGCAATCGTCTGCCGTACCCATGGCCGAAACGGTCCGGGAGCTGGTTACGATTACAAATCGCGCCACCATCAACTAGTTAACTTATTAACTCTCACGACAGGGACTTGAATCTCGCCACCATCATTGCGGAGAGTACTAGCATCTGCCTCGAGTAAACATGCAGCGATCCAGGAGAAATACCATGATCAGTGCAAATGTTTCGTCTGTGGGACGAACATCCAAGCGTACTACTAAGGCACCCGTTTCTGAGGTGGGTTTAACAGGACTCAGACTTGTATACTCGTGGGCGGCGGGATTCTGAGAGATTATAGCACCGAAGACTACAATTACGACTGGCGCAGCAAGCCTATCGCTACCGCAAGGAGACAACAATCTTGTCTTTGCAGCATCGACTTGAACATCTGCAGACACAGATTCAGAACCTGTATCGGACGTTCCAAGCATGCAATCATCAAATAGAAAGGTCAGGTGTATTATCTTTTGATCCGGCTCTCGAAGAGAAGCTGCAACAATTACGCACGCAGTTTCTTGCAATTTCTACTGCTGCAAATTTAAGTAACGAGGGTAGCAGTGCGATTCAAATGAATGACATCGCACCAACTATGACCCAACCGAGGAAACAGCGGAAGCACTCGCAGCAGTTAGAAGATGACCTTGAGTCGGCCGCATCAAGACCAGTCAATGGTGGCCTCCCTCTAGCTCGTTCGATCTCCTCGTTCAACAGTGCCGACCGCCAAGAAAACAACCTACGAGGCAAAACATCAGCCCAAAGTCATTCATCCTTGCCAACACCTACCCTACACATTGTAAACCATTCAGAACCAGTGCCAAGCGCTGTAGATGACAATGCTTTCCTTAGTATTATGTGGCGCTCCCATCTCCTATCTTCTTCCACTCCCCCCTACCGCGAGACCTCTTTTGAACGCCGGTTGTATAGAGCCTGTCTGAAAAACGGATATAACTTGTTGTCAGATCCGACCTCCGATCTAGAAAATGTGAGCCGGGTGTTCAGGCTCCCATTGACTCTGTCCACCCGGGATTCCATAGTCCAACAGATGAAAGGACTTCTGGAAGGTGGCTTATACGAAGCCCCAGAGATGTGGAATATGCCTTTCTTCTTGCTAGGGGGCGCGGGGCTTCACTATCCTCGAAGGGATCGCACAGGAAAACCCGTGCTTCCTCCGAATACCTTGCCGATGAGTCAATTCATTAGTGCTTTTGTACATCAAAGAACAGAGCCACAATCCTTCCAGAGCGACCATGACCTTCTAGCAGACCTGGGCCTCATGGGTGAGTGGCTTGACTCACATGACGTGGAAGGTTATCTCAAGGAGAAAGGTATCTTCTTGAGTGCCGATACTGCATTTTGCAGAGTTCCTCTACCTGCATCCTTAAACGAATTCCGGCCTCCCGACATAGCAGGTGTCAATGCTCAACACGTCATGGGCATGGAAGAATCATTCCCGGGACATATGCATGCTCATAATGCGGATCTTATGGAACCACAGTCGAGAAAATGGGGAACAGACATACAGGTGCTTTTTTCCTTTTTATCACCATTCATCAACATATGAATGACTGACACATGTTGAAAACTGGCGCAGGATGTAGATCTTCTTCGAAATTTTATCGATCCAAGCGGTTCTTGGGTCCTGGATGTGGGACTATTCATTGACCGTATGCACACTGAACCTAAATTGGTTGCTATTACCCTCTGACCAGAACAGATCTCATTCAGTCCGGCATTTGCCTCGGTCGCTGCCCTGCCTTTCGCCGAGAAGACGTCGAGCATACATTCCGCCTCGCATTGAGTAGAAACTTCTTGGACTCTTCGATGTGATCTGTTTATATTCACAGGAATAAGCCTGTGCCCACGGGATGTGCGCATATCAAACTTTCTGTGTACCTACCAGTCTCCGGCTAGTTAGTGCTGACGGTTAATTCGGACAATTTATCTGTCAAAGTAAATATTATTTGTTCTCAATGCTTTCCGCGTGGAACCTGGCGATACTTGGAATGGTGTTCATTACATGTGACAGTTTGACGTTAGTTTATGAAGCTTATGATACCAAACACGACGTACGATGGCAAGTGTGCTAACTGATAAACAAAGTTGCGAAAGTATCTATCATTCGAGAAGGGAGTCCCTATGATCGGGATGCACATGAGTCTTAGTTACCGCTCTACCATCACGGTAGTCGTCCAGCAGGTTGTTGACTTTCGTCGCGTCAAGACCGTCAATAACTTTAAAGTCTAACGGCTTTAGCTCACCATTTTCGATCCAGCTTGGCAACTCCCTCCAGAACTTGGCAGCCAGCTCTTGGTGCAGGTCACTAACTCCGAGAACTTGGTGTTTCTTGAAACCAGCGGTCTTTGTAGATGCAATTGCAGGATCAGCCTCTCCACGCACCAATGTTGCTAAAGACCCTTTCTTTGTGGTCGACAGAAGTGAGAGCGCCAGCCGGTGGCTAACACCACCCGAGTAGGCACCGTTAACCGTGTCAAAGACGTACAACAATTCATCGCCAACCATCGCACGGATCTGATCTTCCACATCCGCTGCCTCTCGATCTATGATATGAGTAGCACCAAAGTCACGAAGTGATTGGCCCCCATCGCTCCGTACCTTGGCTGTTGCAATAATCTTTCCAAAGCCTGCGAGACGAGAGAACTGAAGGGCAAATTTCCCACTATTAGAGCCGCCTCCAACGATAACAATCGCTTCATTCGCGTAGTCCAAATCGTGGCCCAGGAACTTTGGTGCTAAATCCAATCCCGACGAACTAAATAGGGCGATAAAACTCGCAATGGCATTGACGGGGAATGTCGCTGCCTTGTCAAAGCTAACATGGGGTGGTATGGGAGCAGCAAAGTTTGCGTCGAGGATGCAGAACTGCTGCAAGCCAGCTTGGTCAGGACCACCCGACAGGATATTAGACTGCCCAACGATGCAATCTCCAACGGAGAATCTTTGGACATCTGGTCCTATCTTCTCGACAATACCGCTGATGTCATTTGCTAGGATCGCATGAGGCAAGTACTTCTCCACAAGTACACCTCGATCTCGACCCTACGAGGGATTAGAATTCGGCAAAAAGTCAATTGTTCGACAAGTCTTCTCCACGATACCTTTTGGTCATGAGGATTAACTATGAGCTGTTAGCTTTTCTTCCATACAAATAAATGCATTAACGGATCATACTTCCGGCTGCAAGGATCCTCACAAGAACTTGATTCCCATTTGGCTGAGGGATAGGTCGCCTGCCTAGTACCAGTGGCCTTTGGACCTCTTTGAGGATCAATGCTTGCTGCGTATTCATTTTGTATAAAAAACTCGCGTGTCCCGCTGGGTTGTAGAAGAGAAGTGAAAATATCAAGGAAACTAGACAGAGGATAAACGGACAACCCATTGATCTAAGGCGAACAAGTATACGTAACTGAGTCGCCCTATGATTAAGGAACCCATTAATAAGCCAAAAATATGAGTATTTCTAATCAGTCCTCGAACCTCGGCCAAGAACCGATATGATCGCTCATCTTCGTAGAGGAACCTTATTCCATCGCGAACTATGGTTGCTACTTTGACTAGTCAAGGCCTAACAGAATCAGCCGCTAGCTCGGACAAGTCCATTGCTGAGGTTTTCTAGAAACAAGCTGTTTGGCGAGATGTCCGACTCCTAGCCTCGGCTGATCTGCTCATCGCTCATCGACGAATCTCGTTGAGTCAGTCCCCTCCAGTTTGGGACTCTCTCCGATATGTCTGATCGGGGAAAACGAACATGTAATGGAAGTTGCTTGAGAAAGGCAGAGTCTTCCGTCGCTTATTCATGGCTTCAATTTGTAATCATCATTGATCAGCCTGCGCATTCACCAGTTTTCCATCCTGCGCTGGATTTGTGCCAATTTTCGAAGGATCAGCTGTTAGACAGCCAATCGAACGATATAAGAAGTAGCTAAGAAGTAACCCCATAGCGCGCGTGGAATTGGAGGGCACAGAAGCCATTGATTGCCATAAGCTGCACGTCAGCTATTATCGAGTATAGCCAGTGCTGTAATTATTTCTGATGTTGCAGCTTCGTTCCTGGGCAACAGCTTCCTCATATCGCAGCAGAACCTAGCTACCAGCTAAAGTTGGACCTTGTTTGTCCTTCTTTAATGCAATACTTATGGTTATACTGTCCTCTCTTATTGCTCTGCCATAACCAGCTCCTAATAATCACCCGTCCGCTCCCCATAATTGTCAAGGTAGCAACTAGAAAGAAAGCGGCCGAACTTCGTACGGTAATTGGTAGTGGACTTGATTATCAATCGGTATCGACTGCACCGAACGGCCATTATATCCTTATATCTACCGACTTAATACCACCTTGTACATCTGCCGGGGCATTTCCTTCTTTCAGGAAAAATAGCAGTGAGTTACTGCCGGCACTGATGAATAACATCCTTTGCTTGGTGTACGCATTCTTACGCTGGGCTGTGGCCCAAGTGTAGTGAACCCCGAGGCCCGGCGTGTGGGAACCAGCGGTGTTTTTCCAACTATACTGAGAATCTACATCTATCTACATGAATCAATTGACCTTTCACTTTACGAGCATACGCACTGTTCACTTAACTGTGTACACAGTACCTAGCTGGTGATACCAACAATACCCCTCTCATCCTTAGAGTTCTACTAGAACGTAATACAAAGAGTATTGACGAATCGAATTGGCTTAATATGTGGAGTATCAGAGTTTTATCAGTGAAAAAAGAAAGGCCATCGAAGACAGACAATTCGACACCATTCTACGTACGAAAAGGCTGCTTCCATTTTGTGATTACCATATGGTATAAAGTATAACCCCGAGCCCACAATTGTGCCTTCCAGCGCTCACTCAGTTGTTCAAAAACAGTTCAAGATGCTGTGCGTAGAGCTCAGGTACCTGGAAGAGATGCCCATGTCCCGAGTCAGGGAAAATGTGCAGCTGGGCTCTTGTGATCTTCTGCTGCAAAATGAAGCTGTTCGCCGTGGGTGTCATAATGTCTGCATGGCCGTTCGTGACGAGGACAGGAGCCCTGATATCTGCTAGTTGATCGAAATTACCAGTATCACAGGTAAATTTGTAAATTGCCGCTAGCTGTGATTGAACCCGGGGTCCAACAAGAAATTCTTTTCTCTCTTCGTCTTTGAGTTGCCGCTCATGGATTCTCTTATACCATTCACGGCCAAAGCCCAAGCTGGTCTCTGAAGAATGGAAAAATAATTTTATCATATCCTCCTCTGTTGGTGCCTGATCACCGTTTGCACCCGCACTCGCGAGAACCTCTCGTGGAGGTAGAGCTACACCTTCTCCGATGGCGGATTGGGTGCCAGCCAGAATCAACTTATTGACAAGCTGGGGATACTCAAATGCCAAATATTGAACAACACCACCACCCATAGAGAAGCCAATAAAATCAGCTTTGGGCACGCCGATTGCAGCGAGAAAACCCACAACGACCGAAGCCATCTCCTCAATCGAATCTGGCACTGTACCTTCGCTATGGCCGATACCAAGACTATCAAAAAGTACCACCTCACGGTTCTTGGCAATGCTATTGAACAAAAGAGGATCAAGCACATCCATGGTACCACCGAGATGATTGACGTAAATTAACGGTAGGGAACTTGGTTTGCCGAATCGCCGATAAGCGATCATGGTGCCGTTGACAGGGACAAAGCTGGTTGGAACAGTTTGAAGGGACGTCATGTTGGTAGTTTCTTTGCGAAAGATGAGAGATAAGCAATACGATAAAGTAGTACAGATTTCGTTGTGGTAATAGAGTTAACGGGAAGCTGTGTTGCTTACAATAAAGTGATTTACGCGCAGGACTAGGGCACATTTATAGGGCGATCTCACACCTACGGCAGGAATCTATGTAATGCTGCTACTGCCAGATAACGTACCTCTCCGCTACGGAAATCATCTGATGGTGATGAGATTATGGTCCGCATGAATTACCATACCATCTCAACGAGGAAATGGGAACTCGATGAATAATCCTGTACTTGGTGGTAGAATACCACCTCATAGTTCGACATTTGTGGCTACAGACCGAGGGCGCATCTCGATTTGGGAATGATTAGTAATAACATACTCTATGCCCTAACTAATGGCCGCGGTTAGTACATTCGTGCCCTCGGTAATACTGCGGCGTATGAGGTTTTCACTTTTGCATCCTCATTCTTATCTGAGGTGCCCAAGGTAATCGTACCCCTTCCCCTCCCCCCAGTAGAAGATCCAATTGGACCCTAACGTCGTGGCGTTTATTCTTTGAGAGGGATGAAAAGAAAGTCTGTAATCGCCGGATTTTAGGTTCCAACGGACGAGAAAGACGTGAGGAAGCTCGGATCTAAGTTGGGCGTTGTGATTACTCAACATGAGCATCATTTTGGTGCTTGACTGGTTTGCGGGGGCAGTCGCCGGGCCAGTTGCGGGCAGAACAAAGCTTTCCTAGGCTTATAAATCGCTTTTGTAGTGTAGTATATAGTAGAAGTGAAGCACATTTGGTCGTTATCTGACAAAGGCGTTGGTTCATAACTACATAGAAAGATCACTTTCCTTTACCTCTCACGCATGCTATTCAACATGGCTTGGCCCAATGTCCCCATCAACGCTGCTGAGGGCATCTCCTACTTCACTCCGGCTCAAAGTCCAGCAGCAGGAACTGCCCGCAACCCCCAGACAAGCGGCAAGTCCATTCCTAAGCTCTTCCAGCCCCTGACCATCCGAGGCCAAATATTCCAAAATCGCCTGGGCGTACGTGCTCTCCGTGTTTTCATGTGGCTCTTCTCGAAACTTGTACTCACCATGCAATCTCCAGGTGGCCCCCATGTGCCAATATAGTGCAGAAGATGGCCATATGACTGCTTGGCACATGGCCCATTACGGTGGTATTGCCCAGCGCGGTCCGGGAATGATCATCATCGAAGCCACCGGGGTCGTTCCAGAGGGTCGTATTACACCTACTTGTGTGGGTTTGTGGAAGGACTCTCAGATCGCACCCCTAAAGCAGATTGTTGAGTTTGCTCACAGCCAGGGCCAGAAGATTGGTATTCAGCTGGCCCATGCCGGTCGTAAAGCCTCGACTGTTCCCCCGTGGCTGGGTGGTGTTACCGCGACCAATGCAGTAGGTGGCTGGACGGAGAATGTCAAGGCCCCAAGCGCTATTCCCTTCGCTGAGGGTGATATTGTTCCTAAAGAGATGACCAAGGAGGATATTCAGGAGGTCAAGGACGCCTGGATAGCTGCTACTAAGCGAGCTTTGGCTGCTGGTGTCGACTTCATTGAGATCCACAATGCCCACGGGTACCTGCTCTCTTCCTTCCTCAGTCCTTCATCCAATAAACGCACCGACGAGTATGGGGGTAGCTTTGAGAACCGGATCCGTCTACCTCTAGAGATCGCTCAGCTGACCCGTGACACCGTTGGACCTAACATCCCCGTCTTCTTGCGTGTCTCTGCCACCGACTGGCTGGAAAACAGCCTGCCGGATGAAAATGGCTGGAAGCTGGAGGATACCGTGGCGTTTTCTCAGGCTCTCGCTGTACAGGGTGCGATTGATCTGATTGATATCAGCACCGGTGGTGTCCACGTCGCTCAGAAAGTGACATCTGGTGTTGGCTTCCAGGTGCCATTCGCGACAGCTGTAAAGAAGGCCGTTGGAGACAAGATGCTTGTCTCTGCAGTTGGCACAATCAACAGCGGTGTTCTTGCTGAGAAGGTCCTCAACGAGGATGATGTCGATGTCATCTTGGTCGGGCGCGCTTTCCAGCGTGACAGTGGTTTGGCTTGGGCTTTCGCAAAGGACTTGGACACTGAGATTGCTATGGCTGCACAGATCCGCTGGGGCTTCACTAGCTTCCGCAATGCGTCACAGTATATTCAGCCGAACTCGATGAAGGCATCGATCTTTGACTAAATGATGATCTCTGTATAGCATATAGGATTACAATGCGGAAGGAAGGATGGTTTACCCTTGCTGAGAGGAAATCCAAACCAGCCAAAAAGCCTACACTTCCAAAAGCCTACCCTTCCATTTGACACGGATCTTCCTAGAAATATCAACAGCCTGGTTGTGGTTTATAATCTAACTCGCCACGCGAGATGGTTGCTGGTAGAACTATATGTATATCTCCTTAGGGGTACTTGGCGTACCACATCCTGATAACGACTTAGAGCCTCTCAAGGCCTGTAGGGCGTAATTGCTGTTTATGCTATTTGCCTATTTTGCCTTCAGACTGACACTACCTTTTTTTTAGAGATTTATCGAACAGCTGCTTCAGCATTGCAGGAGATGGTCGGAGCCGAAACCTACGCTTCGGGGAAACAGAAAATGGAGCTAGCCGTGTGGTAGATGCCTTAGCAGTTGACAACTCCACCCATCTGCTCTGGATAGGACTGAGGCAGTCAAAGAAGGTTATTCTTTTCTTCCACGGTATAATATTCCCTTTTAATACCCCGTTTCCTAGGATCTACAGAAAATCGAAAAGGTGGAGGATATGTGATGCCATTTCTGAGGGACATCTGGACTGGATGGCATATATCATGACGGAGACGGTGAATGCAGGAGTTCAGCTAAGTATCTGTATTCTAGAATAGGGTCAGTTTTGGTAAGGAGGGAAATGATACGGCTTTTACTTACTTCCCAGACCAGATCCCGGCCAATCTGTATCCCAGGCAAATAACACAAGCTATCTTAGTACTGGAGCATCTGTTAGCTTGTGGATATAGACTATCCGATGTATATTTGCTTTGACTATAGGCCAAGCTTCTTCTACCAGAAATCGAAGCTAACCTTATACAGATTACTTTCGGAGGCGACTCTGTAGAAGACCACTTGTCGCTCAGTCTTATAGTTTATCTTTACCGTAACTCTCTATCTAAAAAGACTGTCGAAAATTTTGTCGACTTATACGATCCAGTAAAAGGATAATTTCTGTTGTTATCTCTCTTATTGTTTAACTTTAGTATACTATTCTATAAAAGATAGTTTAGTACAGACGTCCTTGGTCAGAAGATTTTGGAGAAATAGGAACGGTATATTGTCGATAAATCTTTATAGTATAATAAGATATCCGCTGGAAAAGGCTGGGGAATAATTCTAGATATCTCAGAAAATTGGTGGGATAATCTCTAGACTGTCGATCGTATATTGGTGATCGGCGGCTACGAAAAGATTTTAGCAACTATATTCAGCTATTAGAGAAAATACTTAAAAGAAATAATAAAGACAAAGTGGCCGTATATATAGTAAACAAAATTTATAATAGACCGTTGATAGATTTCTTGCCTGGAAGATCTGTAAGTGGAGCAATACGAGTAATTACAGACTTTATTTATATTTCATTTCAAAGATATAAACTAGATATACAATAAATTTAAAATAATTCCACCGATCTTGACTATCTAAATACGGTATTTTGCGCTATCCAAAATCTGTAATAAAGCGTTTTTATTCAAGATCAAATAGATATACTGCTCACTCCTTGAGATTACCTTGACCGGGAAAAACTTGTCAGTCCTGTGGTGGTTCAAACGTTTTGGATTAAATAGTCCAGTCTATTAGATATTAGTTTCATTACTCACATTCCAAGACTGTTTACTGATTTACTACTGTATAGTAGTAACAGAATACTAGACGTACGACATTGATGAATAGTCCTCTGAATACAAATCTATGTCCAACACAAATCCGACGACCTCCACCGAACTGCCAAAGTCCATATGCTGCATCGGTTTCATGTCCATCAAGCCACCGCTCAGACTTGAACTCTTCTCGGTCCTCACATTCATAGCACACTGGGATCTCGTTGATCACAAATCCAACGCGCTCGGGGAAATGATAGCCTTCAAACTCCATGTCGGATATGAGCACATGGTCAGGAGTAAAGGGGTTACCATGTTATACCGACAAGTCACGCATTTGATCTTCCAGTCTGTATATGAGCACCTGCTACAACCTAGGCTTTGGATGGATTTCGTTGCCTTATTTGTTCCAGATGCTGTACCAGCTGCAATGCAGGCATTTTTGGATGCACACTCTGGCAGGATTTGCCTCGAAGAGGCTATGAAAGCTGCGTGCCGCACACGGCTGCCAGGACTTCTTCATAGTCCACGATGGTATAACTATCCATGAATCATGGATTTCTGGCCTCCAGGTTCCCAGTATTGATTGTCTTCAGGGAAGGCTACAACCTTCGCCACGACGGCGAAACTTTCTTTCTCGCCGCGCACCCAGAGGGTTAAAACCAAATTATCCGGGACCAAACGATGAAAGAAGAAAGATTTTCTTAGGGATACTAGATGCTACGATAGATCAACTGCGGTCTACATGGGGATAGTCAAGTCTCTATATCCCCTGTATTACCTATGAGATTAGCGTATATATCGTCGCCGAACAGCTCCAGAAGAAACTTTTATCAGGCATGTCGTTCCGCAGTATAGATCTCATTTCCCTGGCTATTCGACCTACTTGCTCCGAGAGTCCTGCTTAGTTTCGGTCCCTGGCTTCTGTGGGGGCCATCTTTCTGAAGTATATCACTAGTGAGCAGTTGTTTCTGCATTACTCTGCCTGGTATGAAGGTCTGCTTTCTAGGGTTAAGGAGGCTGTTATTTCTCACTGTGGGCTAGTCTAAGCAGCCAGAATGTGTAGGCTAGAGAGATTCCTTATCACTAGGCGGTTTAACGGGGAAAAATGGAAATCTGCTTGGGTTTCTAATCTTTTATCGCCACCGAACTTCCTAGAGTCGCGAAAAGTTAGTACTAGGATACTGGGAGAGATGGTTAGGGTGGTTGTGGGTGTAGTCTATACTGATAGCGGTATAAAGCAAGCCGCTGGTTGTGCTGCGGCTCTTATACCAGCAATCAAGACATGGCACGCTGTAGTGCTAAGTAATGGTAGCTTTGAGCGGAATCGGCCCGGTCTGATAACCTCGTACTGTTTGGCACTAGATGAGACGGAGGAATTACTCGGATACAAATTTACAGACCGCAGCCTGCTAGTGGAGGTATTAACGCATTCTTCCTAGTATGTATCTAGACTTCCTCAGACCACTGTCTACGGGCGACTGTCCTTCCTAGATGATACTGTACTGGAGTTAGTGATAACTCAGTCCCTACTCTACACTCCAATCAAGACCATGTCGGTCGATTGTTTACAAAGTTTGAGAACTACTGTCACTAACAATCTATTTTTAATATTTGTATACCTGGAGTTCTATTAGAAGGTGACTCCTGCGCCGATGAAGACCCTCAACCGACTCTTAGTCGGGCGGTCGATACCGGTGACGAGATCTATCTGTAGACTTATTTACAATCGCACAGTCAGGAGCTTACTACCGGCCTTAGCAAATTTCGATCGGTGTCCCGACGTCACTGCTAGAGAATCCAAAGAGCTTAACTCAATAATTGCGAGGTCACATATTCGTTGGGGATATGAGACAGATACCATTTAAGGAATGGTAGAGTATTTTAGAAATCAGTTAGGATTCACCATGCTCCGAGGTGAATTACGGCTCCAAAGGGTCTCATAGCCTCCAGTAGATCGTGGCAATAGCGAGTAGACATATTTGGGCTACTAGCTCTAGAGGGTGCCGACTTGCTCTAGTCAATAAGAAAGGCCACAATTTGGCGCATCTTCTCATGCATCACAGGTTATCATATAAGGAGATTTTCGATATCTTTTTGACATTAGCTTAGATCCAGCAGCCACAGATCATAGCGGCAGAATATTAATACATCGTAGAGCGATTCACCGTATTCACAAAAGAGCTTTTAGAGGTCCTTAAGTGTAGAGGTATCTTAGACCTACTCACACAAGACTCAATCAGCAGACTCCACTCAATTACACGGAAGACGAGGTTACCCGAGAGTTTCTTAAAGATATTCTTTTAAGGCATCTCCGACGATAGGAGGAATCATATAACTATCGAAAGCAATATCTTATACTTTGCTATGATACTGTCGTACAGACGTATGATACTCTCAGCTTTAGAAACTTATCATATTATACGCGATACAGGAATAGATTAATGTTTGCGATTTAGAGTTACCTGCAGCATCAGTCATTAAGCTGTGGAGGTAGATACAGGGATTTATATACGGCTGCTCTCTTTGTTGCTTACTAGTAATTTTCTCTTAGACCAGTATGACTTAATACAGAAATACCATATCGCTAATATCATTTTTCACATTATACTGCAATTAGATCTAGTTTGCTTCCGAAAACCCCCGTTTCCAGAAAGCCAAGGACTTCAATACATTTTTTGCTCCTATATTTCATATTGATCGATTTTTGGGAGATTTGTCGCTTTGTGTGTGCTTCTTATCTGAGTGAGGGGGTGTGCTTTCGTCAACATGCTCGTCCAGAGCCTCGGAAGGGACCATTAGCTTATTCGACGAGTCAGAAAGCTCGGATTCTTCTGTATCCAATCTAACTTCTCCACATAATGAAACCTTGATACTGTACTCCTCCACCTTCTGACATTTATGATCACCAGTAAGACACTTATAAAAAGCCCCATAGTTTTCCATGCCCAAAAAACTACTCTTGGAATTAATTCGAAGACGTCGTGAACAGAGGCTATTTCTAGAGCAATGGAAGCTTTAGATCGGACAGCTTAGCAGAGGTATTACAGGCCAATCACCCTTCATTTTGCCGTCCGGCTGACGTAGCCCGCACAGCAGTCGCGCAATCGAGGGTGATAATTCTCACCCAGTTTCTCAGTTTCTCGTCACGCACTCACTCTTCTTGCCTCGGGTCGCGCGACGGAAAAGCGGCGATCATCTGTTTCCTCACCAGGCTAGACTGAACGATTGGCTAGCCCAGCCATCAGGCGTGTGGCTTAAGTACGGCTGAGCGGACGGGAAGCCCTGTGCTCCACACCCTATGGTCGTATGTACAGTCCAGTAGTTGAGTTAGGGCTATATCCCAATATTGGGAGAAGCTAATATGGTATCCAATTGGATAAAAAATGTGTTTTTCACTCTCTATGGTCGTATGTACTATCCAACAGCTGGGTTAGGGCGAAGACGGGTTGGAACTATAGAAAGTGCGCATTAGACAGCCTTGTCTATGGTAAGAATTTACTGAACCTGGGTGAGAGTCATAGTCTGGGAAACGACCAAGTACGCTAACTCCTTCCAGCTGAGCTGGCTTTGAACATCACTAGGCCAAAGACTTCTTGGAACGGTCTTTCTTTTGGCATCTGCATATATTCTCTTATTTTCAGTCATCGTGTCCTACGGCAGTAGCTTTTTCCCCTGGCTTTTTGGGACTGTCATTTCTGGCGAATGCGAGTCATTTTGGTTCTATCGGTCATAGTTTGATGGGTTCTTTAAGAGTATTCCCGATTTCACTGCCCCACAGTACCACCCCGCGTTGGAAATGGCAGTTGGTTGATACTTAGCGATTGGTTTGCATCTCACAGGACAGATAGAAACCAGGGTCTGTCACCAGATCATCCAGCCCCGATGTGGACCACCTTCCACCCCGGATTTTAGAGATTGGTCGCGCGCGCGTCCCCGCGGTTTGAGACGGATCGTGGGTCACAACCGGTAGCCCCTGTGAGTTCGAGACCGTCGTGGTTCCATGCAAAACATAGTCGGACAGAAATAAATGCCGAGTTTTGCCTAGACAGCTAGTTCTTTTTTCCCTGCAATAAATTCAATAATACCTTTGAAATCCAGGCGGGCCGACGGCCGCTGACGTCGACTGTGCCGAGGGTTGAAATTGGACCCGTGCTTTTTGCAAATCTTGACCTCAAGGGGCGAAAGTCAGATGACACCCCTGGAAGGATCTCTGGGATGGAATTCACTATTTATCAGGGGTTAAGCCCCTCCTTTCAGAATTCTACACGGTACAATCCTTCTTAAATATTTTATGTTTTGAATTGGTTCAAAAGTCAGTGGCTCCTGAGCTCATCCTGCTGAGGAAAACGACAGTCGCGTAATCGATTATTCTTGACGGGTTATTCGATCATCTTACTGGCACACGGAGGCACAGCTTGCTAAATCACCAATTGCGGTCCCGCTTATTTCCCAACGGGAAAGCCGAAGAGAAAAATGTCGAATTTACAACATTTTTGCGCTCCGCCCAGGAATCAACATAATACACCACCCTCATATGAAGAATTAAGTGATTCTATCATCATCGGACCCGACGGCCAATATAAAACTCTTTCACCCGAAGAAGATGCTTTTCGCCAACAACAATTGAAGCAAGCTGTACTCGAAAAAATGTTGGGCCTACCTCGAACTGCCACATTTGATTGGCATGCAGCAGCACAGGACAAAAAATTGCCATCCTGTCCGCCGGCTTATTCGACTTTGGATGATATCACCTCAGAAATCAAGTCGCATTCGTCTATTGAAAAAGCAATGTCCGGAAAGCGCGATAATGATTTCAAGATACCTCTTAACGATACCCAATAATGTAGCGGATGGTTGTCTCTTTGGTCTCGTGTGTTGGTTGGTCTTGACATTCTATACCGGTCAATGTTACAAGGCCTAATTTTATACCCCCTGGCAAACGGAAAATAGTGAATTCTGCCGGATTTTAATGACTTGGTTTCTACTCCTGTATATATAATTTTGGGGTGTTCAATCTACGCATCGCAAGCTGTTGTGCTTGCACTTTTTATTATTTCCCTGGTTTTTAAGGGGGTTGACTTGGCATGGATGCCAAGTACGAAATGGATTTCATGATTCCAAATTATCATATTCCCCGCCCTACTAGGGCCATTCTCAGCACTTCAGTGTCTATCTAGATAAATTTTTCTTATCAGCGAGCCATATTAGATTTGCCTTGCTGTTACCTAAGGTATATTCTAGCCTCCCTTTCCCAATGTGCATCCTCGGGATGTTGGTCGAGTATATATCCAGCATGGCGACCCTAAAGAAAGATCCATAGCAGCCCACCTTAGACAAAAGTATTATTGCCTTTGTGACCATCCATGCATTTTCAACCATCCAGTTTAGCCAGCACAGAACCCGATGGCGCAAAAAATACCGTCCCAGTCAATGGCTTCGAGAAGTCCAACAGTCTGTCATGTAAACCGGGTGGATGTCCAAGAAACATGCGCTGAAGCATCTTCTCAATAACCCACAGGCGCCGAGTGTACCCAATGAAGTAAGTACCAAATTCCCCAGTCGCCGGCGATCCAAAGGGCATATTATCTCGTAAAATATCATGCTCATTACTGTTCTCGTCCACAATTGTGTTCAAAGTCTTATGTGACGCTTGCTTCCCGTCCTGCGCATCATCAAGTTCGATATTATCAAGCTTGGTCCGACCGATGATTTGCTCTTGTTGTTCCGCTGGCAAAGACTTCCAACCAACGAGGTCATGCACATACTTTTGGACAACGATATAGCTGCCTCCCACGGCATTGGAGTCATCTTGACCAGTAACGAGAACAGAATCCGGTACATCTGGACCTACCGGGTTCGCGGTACCATCCACAAAACCGAGAAGATCGCGGGAATCAAAGTAGCGAAATCCAACGGTTATATCCTCGAGCTTGACCGATTCACCCAGCAGATCCATTAATTGACGCTCGAATTCGAAGCAGAGATCACGGCGCTCAGAGCGAATGTGGAAGAGAAGGTCGCCGGGCGTCGATACGGCCGTGTGCTTGACGCCCTTGATTACAGGGAAAGGGCGAAGTTCTTTCGGTCTAGGGAGATGGTTGGTGAGCTCATCCCAAATGGAACTACCGATGCCGACGGTACAGCTCAGCTCGGCTTTGGAATCTCGAAATCCAACATTCTTCACCAAACTCGAAACGCTGGCTAACGTGGAGCGGATGGTCGGAATTGCAGAGGTATCCTTGACGGATAGGACGAGGAAGGTAGCTGATCGGGTCAGAGGCGCCGTGAGACTGCTCATCGTTCTTCAAAATGTTCTAAGCAGTAGATCACAGCAAGGAAATTGACTAACGATATTGCTTCAAGTCTGATCCGGAGCGATCTGTAGCAGTAATAAAAAGTCAGGAACTATGAATTTGACCTCTTCCCACTCTGTCCATAGCTATATCCAAGCTTCACAAGAGAAGGGCACGCCCAATCATGCACTGTGGCTTTCAAAGCAACAATTACATTATGTAGATGCAGCTCTGGTGAGACGCCAGGGAAATTGTGGAGCTGTGGAGCCTTTCTACAAGAGGGTCCGTGATCACAGCGGCCATCTGATTGATTGAATAGTCCTACCCCATGCGGAAAGTTATTGAGTCGATTATGTCATGGCGAACCCAGTATCGCGATATTGGACGAAGAAAGTTGGCCATAGGAAATAAATAGGGAAGATGGGATCTGGTTACTCACTACATTGAAATTAACAAGGCAAATCTTCTTAATACAGATTATATCTTAAACCCCATTTCTTTTGAGAGAAAATGTCCGAAGGTCAGTTCGATTGTATACCTATACAGATGGGTATATGGGTAACTCACCTATATCCTAAAATACGCGCTAACCTGAAAATAGGCATCCAGCACCCCGAGCACAAGGAATCTTTCATGGACAAGATTCTTCACCATCACCACCATCCCAATGAAAATGAGAGCGAGTCTTCTCACTTGAAGGACAAGCCCCACGAAGGAGAAGGTGGCTTTCACGCAGATCTGAAGAAAGAGGAGGACAAATTCAAAAAATATATTAAAGAGGATAAGAAGCTTGAGGAAGAAGGTCAGGAATACGGAGGCTTGATGTGAATCTGTCATTGTATTATCCGTTACGCATATAACTATTAACATTGATCTTGTCCTATTGAGAGACTAGTTCTACAATGTGACGTATCCGAGCATGAATTCCCCGAATGGGTTTTGAGAACCTTCTTGCTAAAGGCTTCATTCAATGGATATAAATTAACATAGGCCTCGAATATTAATTCTGGTCATTGTTGAAAGGAGGATTTTGTGTCGGAAGAATCCCAGAATCGAGATTGTAGTGCGACGACGCTGAGGATATAGTCCAGTACATAGAATAACCCCGGCGCGATAAGGTTCCGGTAGTACTCCGTAGGTAGGATCACATCTCCTTCATTTGGGGGGCGCTTTTCGGTAAAGTCAAGACGAAGACACCTGTATCGACACGTCCTAATGTCCATGAATGGATGACAAGAGCGAGTCGGGTGACCAGCTATCATCCTTTAATAAGGCACTGCTGTCTTTGTTCCCCAGCTGGTACAACAGATTCAAGAGGCACTTCTCGACTCCCTGGCGTGCCTCCAGACTAAGGGTGCTAAGAACCTGAACGAGATTCATGGTATAGTTCATGTTCCGTTGTCCATCTTCGTGAAGCTGGATGAAATTGTTGTAGAGCATGTAGCGTAGCTGCTGGGCGGAGTGACGCCATATTTGATGTGAATCTCTTAGGATCTCCTCAAACTCAGTCAGAGTATTGTGGCGAGACTGACATACATTCTCCACATCCGCCAGAGGTGAAAGTGATTCTTGCACAAGGACGCTGATGGAAAACACACACACCAGTAGCTCAGTTTCGCGCTGCGTGACGTGGGATTCATTCGGGCAAGTTTCGAATGAGAGTTGGAAATCTTGGCGCATTAGGTCGATTGCATCGTGGAAAAAGGGGAAAGAGGAAAGCTCTTTGGTGCAAAATGATCCCATGAAAGTCCTCATATCCTGGACAAATGAGAGTAACCAAAGACAGCGCACCATGTGCATATCGAAAGACGGGGTTTGCTGTTGAAAGATATGCGAGAAGCGAGGTTGGGTTATTTTTTCCAGGTCGTTCGTGGGTTCGAGCCACGATGGCCGTGACATTAAAGATACACTACAATATGCCACTGTGAGATGTTATCAGAGAATACAAGGATTTTAGGTTTTACCCACAGGTAAACAACCAACTCCAATCGCCAGTTGTCGTGGAGCGCGTCGATCCCCCCCTTAGCATCAATCATCCTCTGTAAACCGTCACGATGAATATTCCAATCTTCCACGGTGCCCCAGTATCGCTGAATTGAACCCGTTAGTGAGGAAATCCATTCGTACCAGTGTTATAAAATACTATACGCGTACCTCGAATGTGAGCAAACGGACGACAGCAGAGAAAGCATCCTCGCTCAGCTCTTTCTCGGGATCCCCAAGCCAAAGTCGGAGTATTCTGACTGCTTCGAGCTTATATTTCAGAGCCTCGGATGACGTTGTTCCCCGAGTTGGAGGGGTTCCTGCGTATAAGTGAGATAGATGCGCAGCCGAATGCGCCATGATGCAATTAAAAGACGAGGCATTTGAAAGATCAAGCGGAAACCACACATCCTTCATGGGATTAAATTCGGTAACATCGAGATCCTCGAACATCATAGCTGCATGAGTACCTATCCCTGTGAATTAGTTAGCGAAATATCAACAATAGTTGATAGAAGTACTCGCACAGTGATAGAGGAGCTTCTGGTGTTGGCTTGTTAAGTGAACAGGACATGTTTGAAAGGGATCAGGTCTCGAAGTTGATAACGCAAAGCTCATGCCATTCAATAGTTGCGAGGGGACACTGGGCTGTTTCTGGTGATTTACGTCAATATTTTCTTCTCTCTGTAGTTCTGATTCGGATGAACTATTCGGGTATGCTGCAGAGAAAGCTCCTTCACCTAACCCGTTTTTCGAGCGTGGAAGTAATGTCCGTGAAGACCTCTTCCGGTGATGAGCCTTCGCCTCGTGATTACGCTGATGCCGCCGCTTCCAATGCTCCTTCATGGCATGGCTCCGAGCTTCCGACTGCTCATTCCCCGACACGAATGTGAATCGTGATGTTCCACTAGAAGAACTAGTCGGCTGAGATGACATGATATTCAAGTGATTTTGCTCATGGGGAGCAAGCTTGTGGGATTAAAAAAAAAGTTGACAGAGGTACTGTGGGACGAGGCGATCACATGGTGGGGTCGCCGTACCAGATTTATATTACCCAGGAAATGCAGCTAAGGCTTGAGCTCAGATTTACCAGTAAGGGGATTTGCGCCACTGTGGATTGGTGCAAACGGCTATCGCCGGTCGAGCCGTTTGAAAATTTGTTCTTTAGTTACAATTAAACTATTCTGATAACGACAAAACAATTTTTGAAGCACATGTAAATTGATTACCATGAATTTTCGCGACATACAAAACATACAAAGCGAAATAGAAAAAGGGACACAAATCAAGATATGAACTAAGGAGATAAATGAATAAAACACTATCAATTGTTCATTTCTCCAAAGTTTATGCCGTCTTGATGGCTTTTTCAGTGCGATCACGAAGCTTCATGCCGAGATCCGTATTGACTCGACAGAATAACTCTAAACTTCATGTCAGTATAAATCACGAAAATGGAAGAATCGCGCAACACATCGATATGTAAGGCACCTACCATAGACTGCTTTGCGCAACTCCGGATATTTGACCCCCTTGACACTGCCGACCAAATTCTCAATCAGTCGATCCTGGTGTCCAGGTTCCCGACCAATAACCTCCCACAGTGCTGCCGGCTGAACGAAATCTGCATCTGTGATTTCACTGGTAAAAGCAGATACCTCACCTGTCCATTTCTCGTGCTCGGTATGAATACTCAGTGTCTGGGGGGAGACCTTTTTGACGTCCTGGTAGAAGACGGTTGGTTTGATTGAAGATCCAACATAATTCGGATCTCCACCATAGTTATCATCAAATCGCATCTTCCCGTCACGTTGGAAAGGACAATAGATTGGGGCTTTGGCTGCGTTGGTTGGAAGCTGCTGGTAGTTCACACCAAGTCTGTAACGAGCCGCATCCGGGTATGCGAACAGACGTGCTTGGAGCACTAGGAGAAAGTTAGCTAGACTTACATCTAAGACGAAAAGACCGACAGTAACGAGGAATCCCTACCTGGATCTGCGGAAGCAGCGAATCCTGGAACCATATTCGATGGAGAAAATGCAGCTTGTTCAATATCCGCAAAATAGTTTCGTGGCTATAACATGTTAAGAAGTCATCCCAGATAGCCGTAAAAATGGCCATAGCAGAGGAGAGAAGACTTACGTTTCGGTTCATCGTTAGACGTCCAATCTGCTGCAGAGGAAAGTCTTTATGGGACCAAACTTTAGTCATATCGAAGATATTCCACTCGTATTTCTCCGCAGCTTCGGGGGTCATCAACTGGACATAGACATCCCAGACCGGATAGTCACCGCGTTCGATAGCTTCAAACATATCTTGAATCATGTAGTCTGGATTTTCCCCGGCAGTTTTTGTTGCTTCATCGCGACTGAAGTTCTGGATCCCTTGTTTAGATTTCACATGGATTTTGGCATAATGAAATGTGCCATCCTGAGAAAAGCAAATTTGTAAATTAGTCAAGTACAGTCAAGAAAGGAAGACAATTGTTTCCTCACATCCTTGGTGAATTTATAGGTGTGGCCGCTGTATGAATTCATAAATCGGACTGATTTGGGAGTGCCGCGGTCACTAAAGAGAACTAGGAGCTGATGGATTCCCTCGGGGTTGCCAACGTGGAAGCTTCATTCAATCAGAATCATCTTAACTTAAAGAGACCGGGTGTCATGTCATGTAACTTACTCCCAGAACTATATCTTCAGTTAGAAGTATTCCATTTGATAGCAAAATATAAGACTTACCATATTTGCATCGGGAAGATGGCTTTGGGGATGGCGTTTGTGGGATCTATTCATCGAAGGGAACTTGATAGGATCTCGAATAAAAAACACTGGCTATAAAAATCCTTAGATTCATTCAGCACAATCTCGGAGTTACCAACTCATCATACCGTATTATTGAAGACCCAGTCTAGATTTCCCTCGTCTGTATAGAGCTTCATTGCCCAGCCATGGACATCCCGAGAGGTGTCGGCTGATCCGGACTCAGGTCCTACAGTCGAAACACGTTGCAGAACAGGGGTTTTCTTCCCGGCTTTGCTCAAGAAGCTTGCGCTTGTAAAATCAGAGCAGTCTCTGGTAGCTTCAAACTCGCCATATGAGCTGACATTCGTTAGTGTCAATCGCGGGCCCTCCTCTAGCGAATGGGGACATACCCAACCGCCTTTGCATGAACCACCCTGGAAAAATAATAAGTATCGTGATCGACGGGACTGAATGATTCATATAGTGGTTACCTTTCGGGGATCCTTTCGCGAGAGAAATGAGCCAGCGTTTCAATGAGTTGTGTATCCTGCAACAACCCCAAACCACCGCCCTGCCTTCCGCGCATCAAAACAGCAGTGCTGTTGTTTGCGAAGGGGCATCCTATATTTTAACGTCAGTATAGCCTCGTAACTTGGTTGATTACTTCCTCATCACCTTCCGCTAAGGTATAGTATTTTTCGTTTTGCATGGTGTGTGATTCAAGTTGATGGAAATGTCACTAGGAAAACCAAACTTGTGTTTTCAGTATTTGTGAAGTGCTGAGAAATATATATGTGGATGATAAAAACATGGATAGAAAATGTCATTCCATTCTGCCTTAAATAGACAGCTCGGGTGAGCTCGAGACTGCCTATGTGGTAATGAACCCTAGCCCTTAAACTTTTCGATGCGGCCTTTACCATTGTGGCTACGCTGATTGGAGCTGAGCGGCGTCCATCAGTAATGACATCTCAATTCCCAATGGAACTTTGCATATTCATACATGAAGTGACGTGCTCTCGAGATGCTGGTCAATTGTCGAACCCCTCCAGCGTTGAAACCTTCAGTGAATGTAAGTGACTAGAACGGAGTGCTCTGTACTCCGTACGCAGTAGTTCTACCGAGTTTGGTGTTGTGGATATACACTATATAGTCTAGTCTATGGAGCACTCCGTAGTGGTGATGAAATTGACAGGGCTCCACTTCAGGACCACAGCTCTCCAATTGGTTGAATAGTACTACCAAATTAGTCCATGGTTGAAGCAGCGCGTTAACGATCCAGACCCACCCGCTTCCTTCGAGGCTCGTGAGTTTGAAGCTTGACATGAACTCGCTTTAACTCGCTTTCTATTCGGCGTGGATACAGCAGAGAAACTCTGTCTCTGTTTCTGGGAAGTTTCGGTGATAAGATCGGGTTCCGCAATTGGATCTCACACGGTTATTTCTAGAGCGACCCAGAAAGCCAAATTATTTTTAACGCGGTGATCTTTACTTGGTACTCTTCCTTTTCCTCATTGGAATATGTGCATACTGTGAGAGGTAATTGGGTGGATCTGTCATGTAATGCATGAACTAGGTTTAGTTTCGAAATCGACAACCAGGTATCGGATGAGTTTCATTTCAATGTTGTTCATTCCGTATTTACTATACGTGAAAACTTTGGAAAAAGGACGTGTAGAGTGGGAAGGGCGCAGATTTATCATGATATATGCCAGGTGTTAACTGTTTTGGTACGCGACCCGTACGAACCACCAAGTATCACAGTTGATGTGTGAAAGAAAAGAAGGCTTACTGCCAATGGGGCGCGGCGAAGAGACGATGCAGAATATTCGGCATACTTACGGGCATGTTTAAATTTTCACCAGTAATATTATATTTCCAAATCGACCTTTTTATCTTCCGGTTGCCTCTCGTTTGCCTCCCTAAAGTTATATCTTTTGGCAAGCTTTCTTCATTCACATTCATACCTGAGTAGTGCTCGTAGTATTGACATTACAATGCAAACGAAACGGCACACTATCACTTTTCCCCACAAACATAATACAAGCCGACATGTAATAGTAATTGTGACAAAGTAACTTGACATAAGGGCTAGTAGGGTCTCGAGCAATCGATTTTCGAAGACATACATGGCCCCAAATGGGAACAAGTCTCGGGTCGCGAGGGAACTCTCGTTAAGCGAGCGGGAACATGCAGTCGATGGGCCATTCCCACGAGTGAAATATACCAATTATGGTCTTAGTTCAACTATTGGAAGCTATTCGGATCCATACAGTCTGTTGATCAAAGCTTCCTGACATCATGACACGACCTAGCACACGCAATGCCTGCACCAGTAAGACAATTAGGAAAAACCATCATACCAATGAGAATGCCAGAAAAGATTGCACTTCCATCCAGGCAGTAAGCAGTCAATCACCAGATCAGATTATGTGACGTTTACTAGAGACTAACAAAGTGGATTTTATCTTTCGAGCTGTGGATAATCACGATGGACCTGTCCGATCTTCGCCTAGTAATTTGTCTATAAAAGAATGGCATCATCCTCAGAGTTCAGTAATTCTCAATCAACTCAATTAATAAGAACTTTTCTCTTCAATCAAAATACAATCATGTCCGTTCAAGACAATGCTCGCTTCGACTTCATTGTCGTGGGTGGAGGCACCGCCGGCAACACTGTTGCTGGTCGCCTGGCAGAGAGCCCTAACGCCAGAATTTTGGTGGTCGAGGCCGGCGTTGGAAATGCCAAGGACCTTGAAGCCATTCGGACCCCCTCGGAGGCCATGGAACTTCGCGATAGTCAGTATGATTGGTCCTACAAGACGACAATGGTCAAACGCGACGACTATGAGCGTATCGAGAAGCCCAATACCCGTGGCAAGGTCCTTGGGGGTAGTTCATCTCTGAACTACTTTACTTGGGCACCTGGATCCAAGGGTACTTTTGATATGTGGGAGGAGTACGGAGGAAAGGAGTGGACCTTTGATCATCTTCTGCCGTACTTGCGAAAGAGTGCAACCTACTACGATGACGAGAAAGCCTACTCTCCAGAGCTGAAGAAGATTGGCGGGGGCGGTCCTATTCCAATCTCTCATTCAGAGCTTATTCCGGAGATGAAACAATTTCGAGACTTCTTGACACGCGCATGGAAATCTACTGGCCATCCAATTACTGAGAATATCTTTGATGGCGAGATGCTAGGTCTGACGCATAGTGTTAACACTATTTACAAAGGACGTCGATCTGGTAGCTTTTTAGCTGTTGCTGACAAGCCAAACGTCACTATCCTGCCAGAAGCGCACTCGAAGAAACTCATTATTGACAACGGAGAGTGCAAGGGCGTCACTGTCATCCTGAGCTCTGGCCAGGAACTGAACCTATTCGCTACCCGCGAGGTTATTGTTGCCGAAGGTGTCTTTGAATCTCCGAAACTATTGATGCTATCTGGTATTGGGCCATCTGCTGAGTTGAAGAAACACAATATCCCAGTCATTGTCGATAGTCCCCACGTTGGCAAGCATCTGCTAGATCATCCTGGTGTACCATTTGTGCTCCGTGTGAAAGATGGCTTTGGTATGGATGATCATGTCTTACGCAAGGGCACCCCACAGCATAGCCAAGCACTCAAGGCTTATCAGAGCCACCGTGGGCCATTAGGCTCTGGTTTCCTTGAGATGGTTGGATTCCCTCGAATCGACAATTACCTTGAGAAGGATCCGCAATACCGCGAGGCTAAGGCTTCAAATGATGGCAAGGATCCATTCTGTCCATACAACCAGCCCCATTTCGAGCTAGACTTTGTCTGCCTCTTTGGCAGCGCTTTCCAGTGGCATTATCCAACACCACCCAAGGGAAACTATATCACCGTCATGGTCGATCTCGTGCGCCCTGTATCTGAAGGCGGCGAAGTTACCCTGAACAGCGCCGATCCGCTGCAACAGGCGAACATCAATCTGAACTATTTCAACAATGACCTCGACATCATTGCGATTCGAGAGGGTATTCGATTTGCTTACGACGTGCTCAAAAACGGGGAGGGCTTTAAGGATATAGTTGAAAGCGAATATCCGTGGGATATGCCGCTGCATGATGACAAGTTGATGAAGAGGACTGTTCTGGATCGGTCTCAGACGTCTTTCCACCCCTGTGGCACAGCTCGTCTCTCCAAGAGCATTCAGCAGGGTGTTGTGGATCCTAATTTGAAGGTCCATGGTATCAAGAACCTGCGTGTTATTGATGCTTCTTGTATCCCTGTTATTCCAGACTGTCGTATCCAGAATTCGGTGTATGCGGTGGCTGAGAAGGGTGCCGATGCTATCAAGCGTGACCATCAGGATTTTTATAAATAAACTACTCGACCAAATCCAACGACAAAATTTCAGTGGAAGGCAGTGTTTTCTTTGTCCATTGAATCTAATTTGACTTACGCTACAAATTTGCAAGGAAATCTGATGCAAGATTAGTTCCACTTGCTGCACATCATTGGCTGCGAATAAAAAACAGACAAATAAGAGAGAACTGTGAAGTTGAGCTCAAGGAAAGAGTTTAAACTTATCCACGAACTATCCTCTACTTAAGACTTACCTAGAAAATAAGCAGATAGAGACTTAGAATGTGGAGGCTTAATCAAAAAGATCTCCGCAAATCTTCCCACGGCGCGGTTAAGAAACTTATGCGTACCTCGTAACAGACAGCGGCTGGCAATGTGATTACACTTTGGATGGAATGTAATTGAGGTCTTTGTAGTGGCTCAAGCGAAGAACACTTTCTGCCAACTTCGACAAATTTTCTTCTTCAATTTGGTGTTATTCAATTTCTAGTTTCCTGGTTTACGCAGGTCTCGAGCCGTTCTGCGCGTTAGCTATCAAATAATGAAATGCCTACTCAATATATAGGAGCTCTGCAACATAATCAGCATAATCAGCCCCCTTGCAATGAATACAGGCACGCGGTTCCAATTGCAGGTAACATAGCATCAGTCAGCATAATTTATACAAAAACTCTAAAAATAGAAGAATATATCACGCCCTCTTGCTGTAGTGCATTATCTAGGAATATCTTCATTAGATAGAAATTGAAAAGAATGTACATTGGTATGATTATTGTTCTACACATCGAAATTTACGATGCCAATAACGTTGATCGGAAATACTTCCTCGACCGACCCGGTAGAAAGCTAGGTCCTCAGGGTCCTTATTTAAGGTTAAATGGGTCCTCCCGATGCCCATAGCTCAATATATGGAGATAAATATATAGATTTTACCTCTTACCTCAACGGTCAATGGCTAGTAATATATACTATATATTACTGATCGAAGTAGTACTTCGATCTAGATTCTCGCTTAAGAAGCCTGTTCGATATCACCATGATCAATTCGTAAAAAGGGAAAAGATGAATGTTTCTTGATAGTCCCGATAACTTACTGCGCATGCATGCGAAGAAAAATTTACCTCCACATGGATAAAGCATGTTTGATGAACAATCAGAGACTTTGGATTGAGGTTTGCGCCGGCCTCGATAAGAAGATCCACGCATTCAGAATGAACATGCGAATGCCGCGTATGCAGTAAGAGCATTTCCGCAGTCAGTGTTAAATTCCAAATTCGCATCGGCCTGGGCTTCCAGTAAGAACTCAAGCTTTCTACGGTCAACTTCGTACCCTGCAGCTGTAAGAGCGCTTCCGAATTTTCCATTCTCTAGAGAGGCATATATATTTCTGCCCCCCCCATCCATGAGACACTGTATGACCTCAATGCTATTATCTCCGCCTGCAGCTGCGAGAGGACTTCCGTACTCTCCAAAAGAAAGTGATATGTTCGCCTTTGCCCCCTTTTCCAAAAAGCGATTGACAGTCTCTACCGTGTTCCACCGTGTTGCTGCTGCTGCGAGGGCAATTCCGTACTTTCCTGTCAAAAGGGGCATATCAACGTTTGCCCCCTTTTCGAGAAGGTAATACACAGTATCAACATCTCCCCAATTTGCAACTGTGGCTGCAAGGGCGCTTCCATATCTTCCAGAGGAAAGCTGCATGTTCACATGTGCCCTAGCCTCCACTAGAAGCTTGGCATTCTCTATACGACGTTCCGATGCTGCCGCTGCAAGAGCGCTTCCGTATTTTCCAGCGGAAAGCGGCATATTCACATCTGCGTTGTGATCCAAGAGATATTTCAGAGATTCATCTGAGTAACTAGCGGCGGCTGCTGCAAGGGCACTGCCATATCTCCCACCTGATAGCATATTATTGATATTTGCTCCCTTTTCCACGAAGAGCTTCACGTTGTCGAGTCTATCAGCATCGGCCGCTGAAGCGAGAGCACTGCCACCATCCCCATATTGGAGGTTCATGTCCACTTCAGCTCCCTGCTGCAGTAGATATTCCATGATTTTGGTTTTTTAAATATGTCCAGTTGCAGCAAGAGGACTGGCCATTTCAGGCTCGTCAGATTCATGAGCCGCTGCGGCCAGAGGGCTGCCGTATTTTGAATTTGGCGAAGTTAGATTGAAATCAGCACTGGCTTCTTCAACCATGTACTGAACGACTGCAAACTGCTTGTAAGCTGCCGCTGCATGTTCCAGAACGCTTCCAGCCCTCATCCCTCGCAACGGCATGTTAACATCAGCGTGGCCATCTTGAACCAAGTATTTGAAAGTATCAAGATCACAGCCAGAAATTACAAGCTGAAGGACGCTGCTAAAAGTCAGGTGTGATAGTGGTTTGTTGACGTCTGCACTTGGTATTACCAGACACTTAATGATCTCGCCATATCCACTATATGCTGCCCTCCTGAGAGCACAGCAGTAAAGGACGTAACATATTGACACCAGCATTTGCTTCGTTTACCAAACATTTGGTAGTTTCAATCCGATTCGCATCGACTGCTGTTGCCAACGAACAATCGAGCCGACCCTTTGGAGGTTGTAAAGTCATGTTTACTTCAGCGCCGGCTTCGATCAAGTATTTCACAACATGCGTTTGTTCTTTGTGCGCCGCAGCAATAAGAGCACTGCCAAAGTTTGAGTTCTCAAGTTGCAAATCCACTGGGATACCCTTCTCAATAAGCTTCTTGCAAGTCTCCACAGCGCCACCCATAGCAGCAACTGCGAGTAAATTGTGGCCCCTATTGTTCTTGCGGGACAGATCTAAATCTCTGTATTGCTCCACCAGCTATAGGGAATGGTGGCAAATGCGAAACGACACATGCCGAATATCGCCATTTCTTCAGGCTTTAACTCGCTTGTCCATTTAGGACGTCCTCTAAACCCGAAGATGGCCTCATATTTGGCGAAGGCGGCGTTATCAAAACCAGAAATATCCCAGCCAGATTGATCGATGGGATCATCTGAATCCTCAGAGTCTTTTTTAACTTGTCTTAGCCATCTCGGGTATTGCACGCTGCTATCTTCAGGGGCTCCAAAGAATTTCTCTACAAGAGATGCCAACGCACGAAATCTAGCTCTTGGCTCAATTCCGATCAAACTTCAACACCTGTTTTCACCGGCACGATACCCCTTCTGCAGGTCCTAGTTACATTTTGCCGCCGTTTTCTTTCTGATCAAATAGTTTTGATAAGTTTAGTCAAAGGCAGGACTATAGAAATTTAGAACAGACTTCTCCTTGAAGATGACATATTTATTCTTTCATAGTAGTTTTTATCTCACAGATAAAGAGCCAGATGATATCAACGTTGATTTTATTGGTAATAATGGTGCTGGTAACGTAATTCCCGGCCGCCCAGAACACCCGGCCGCGCGGAACACCCACTCCCATTACAACACTTCACATCGGTATATCTCAACCAAAATCCATTAATTCAACTAAACATAGCGATTTTTACATGAATTGATTCTGTGGCCAATCTCCCTACACCCACTACACCTAGGCGGAGCCCTGGTAGCCGGTCCAGCGGCCTGATTAGGCAGTTCGCTCTGTATATGCGAATCTATCTGAATAGCTTCATCTAGCAAATCTAGCCGCCGAACTAGCTGTAAACCCTCTTCGACTGTTATACCACTATCGCAGGGTATCTGTCTATTAGATCGGTTGCGTTTCTGACGTTTTTTTTTATTTGTGGCGCGTAAATCCGCGTTTTCTTGTGCCAGTAGCGCAGTGTTGTGTAGTGCTATACAGTGGCCTTTGATAATCTGATCTAGTATTGTTTTTGATAGGTTCGGTGGACTGTTTGATCGTTGTCTTAATAGATTTTTAAGTATTAAAGTTTGTTTTTGTAGCTGAACAACAGTTTTTGGTATTTTTAGTGTAAATTGGCTAGATCTGCTGGTTGGTCGGCTGTTCGGTGGTATAGATATTCGGAGAGAGATATTAAGTTTTGAAAGTACTTTTTCAGTATCAACTGGTACTAGACTACTAGCTGTAAAACTGTTTTTGATAGTAGAATTGGTTGATTGGAAGATTTCTAGCTGCGTATACTGCTAATCCACTAGAAAATCGTATTTGTCGATATAATTATATTTTCTATATACAAGATCGCTAACGAAACGACTGTATACGCGTTTTAGTACTGCAAAATATCCAATATCGAGTGGTTGTAGTAGATAGAATAAATACGGAGATATACAGAGAGATATAATATTGTTTTCTGTACAGATTCGGTCGAATTGGAGTATAAGATAGTTACTATGGCTATCAAGAATTAATAGTCGAAATTGTCCACGTATATACGAATTTGTATATGGAATAAAATATTTCTGTAACCAGCGTAGACCAATTTTATCAGTAGTCTATCTATTAGATAAAATCTCGATTCGCCAGTCTTTCGATAGATTTTTATTAAACTATTCTGTATTGGCTATTTTGTCTTTGAAAATTATATATAGCGGTAGTATATAGCTATGTAGTTGATTGATTTTGCAAGACAACGGAGTATGAATACGACCTTCAATAGGATATGTCGTCACAGAAACGAAACTCACCACGAAGCCAAACATCACAGTTCACAAGATTTATATTGTTGAGAATGGAATTGATATTGAACGTATAGTTCGAGAAGATGACAGTCCCGTCGTTGCTACACTGATCAAAGACCTGGTGAATCGAAGGGATATCGTCGACAGGATCTCCATTATGATTCAGATATTCGATATAGTGGGCAGGTAGCGCTCTTACTAACCACATAAGAGAGGCCACGGCCATAGCCCAGGATAGAAAGAGCCAAGTCTTCATAATGTGGTAACAATTGCAATAAGTTTACGAGTTCGATTTCAGTCAAAGACAGAGTATTCAGTCAGTCCCTTTTTCCTTTTGAGACAAACAACAATTTTCTTTCTGCCATCTAAATACACAGTACTGGATTCGGAATTAAATTTCTGCAGAGTTGGTCTTGCTCATGGATGATGCCAGAAGGGTTATCAGCTGATGGCATAATAGTAACTGAGATTTCTCCCAGACTCCCTGTCTCGTTGAAAGATGAAGCTGTAGTTGAATAATTGATATTGACGTTGTTAACTTTGAACTTATTTCCGACTCTCCGCCACGACCCTAACCAGGATACCGAGGCTATCCGAGTCGGATCATCGGAATAAATATCAAGTTCGCCTTCAACGCCTAACTTGTATGTTGCGTTTCCGCACACATATATTTTGTGTTGAGCCTTTGGTGGAATCGAAACAGCCTTCAAATCGTCAGATATGAGACGAAATGTGTCGCTCTTCTCGTAAAGTTGACCACTTTCCAGCATCAGCGTTACGTTTGAACTGTTGAAAGCAACCGCAAAGTAAAATACCTGATAATATAGATATTTTGAATGGTAACGTTCCCTTCCGGAAGGCAATTCCGAACGTTGATGCAGATATGTTGAGATGAGCAGACCATATTTGCGCCTTCTTGCTTTGTCTTATTCCATAATCCGCGGAGGTTTTTCTTCTTTTTTCCAACCATCAATATTATTTCGAGTCTGTTCATACGCATCTTTTGAGGGAAAAAATATTACTAGGTGAAAAATAAAATCAAATGAACCATCCCCGGTTACCATGCTTACGCGTCAAACTTGAATGCCATTGGTGTTGCGCAAGGGTCTAGCATCAACACCCGAGGAACCAGACCGCCACCATCGGAATTGGGAAGCAGCGCAGTAGTGTTTCCAAATCAACGATGTTGCGCGGCGGGTATTTACATTCCATAAGAGGAGGCTGGGACGCACTGCACAAGATGATGATGCAGGTAGGACAAGGCGATTACGCAAGCCAGAGAGGGATGTGGCTAGTGGATGGGACTAACGGAGCGAACCCTCGACTAACCCAAGTATCAGAAAGCTTAACTTGCTAGATAAGTATAAAGGATTGGTGGTCTTCTCAATTTAGCTTCTATACGCAGCTCTCCAAGCACGACAGTAACACACAGCCAGTTACGATCGTTTGTTTGCACAATTCGATGTCATCATATAAAAATTGTGACCAAGAGCTCGCTAGGCTTTCTTGTTCGACTTTATAACATAAAACCCGGACGGAAAGCCTCAAAAGCGAGCATAGACAAGGAGTATCAGCTGATCGATAATGTAAAGTCTAACCGCAAGAATCAATATCCCTAAAGCAAACCATACCCACTATCGCTCCCTAATACACATTAAAAATTTCGCGTGAGCTCGATGCCAGGTGCCACTTTGAAGATCAGTGATATAAGGAACCAGGTTGGCTTCAACGATTCCTGTGGTGTTCGAAGATAGTGAGTGTTGTTCTAGAAGATACTCTTTCACTACCATTGTCAAGAACATTGACCCGGCAGATATCATGATAGCAGAGTATGATTGCAATCGGGCCCAACTCCGAGTGATTGAGTTGGAGGCGGGCAATTTAGAAATCGCCAATTTACAGATTGGGTGTCTCGGAGACACAACCAGCAAATCATTAGTAACGCCAGCTAGCCGTGTAGATTTGAAGAGAGCATAGTCTTTCACCTGATCCAACTCCATCATCTGAGCTGGCAAAGTGTTATTGTATTTTGTGTCCATGTCTAGATAGAAACCACCATAATGATATAAGACAAAATATCGTATTGCGTCGGCCCGCTGGATAGGGAATGCATAGTTGTCCCATGTGGGGACGAACTAGCAGTAGTCGTTCGTGTTTTTGTTGATTTGGATTTTTTTTTGCGATTGCGATTGCGATTGTTGTGAGGTATCACTCCTGTTTGATGGTGGAAGATATACTTTGTATTCAAACTCTGAGTAAGCTTTTTTGCAGCTCTTTTGAGACTGGTCCCAACGGTCAGGGATCTTCTTTGTCGCTGTAGTTTGATGAAGAATTAACGGAATTCGGTTTTTTTGGAATTCGATTTGTCAATACTCTTTTGTATTACGTTCTAGTAGAACTCTTAAGGATACTTAGTGATTGTAAACAATAGATAAGCATTATCAGTTTTCGAAATCTACTGCATATTAGTTTAGTCGAGTGAGTTGCTCCCAGTTACAACCCTGTAATGCTACGTACTGCTTCGTATAAAGCGAAAATTGTCACAAGAAGTATAGGGACTGCCCTATAATAAAGCTCTTCAAGGTTCTCTGTATCACATTTTAAAATACCATACATAAGCTCAATCCTAGAAACGAAAAGCTTGGTAAATCAATCCTCCAGATCAGCATGTCGCGGCGTTTGCATTCTTCTTCAAATTCTTCTTACGTTGGTAATATTCCGTACTATAGAGACATTAGACCGACCCAACCCATTATCTATATCGAGAGCTTACAATCCAGTCACCTGACGGCCAGATTAATTGAACAATCCTGGTGCGGCCCCGCGAATGGCGGACGACCATGATATGCACTCCGATTAGACTAGCCTTATTCGCAATTTTAGAGAATAATCTGAAGGCCATATCTAGAGATATATTGAATGAAATTCTGATCAGCGGTTTCTCAAACATAGTGCTAGATCAGTGGCATTTAAAAGGCTATTTCTACAAGGTGCTTTTGTTTTGCAGCTTTGCACTAGGCGAAACGCTGACGATCAAGCGAGACGCCGACGAGGCCCCGACCGCCCGACAGCGGATTTGGCGGTTAACCGCGGTTTTGCAAACAGAGCAAATATGCCAAAAGTTGTAATTTTATGCAATTTTATATATGCCAAAACCAAGATTATACAGAAAAATCACTAAAATAGCTAAAATTTTTATTTTTGCGGTGCTACGGTTAACCGCAAAATAACCGCATTGCGATTGTGGATTTGGTAAACATTTCAAGACCGCAGACCAAATTGCAAAGGAGACAGTCTCCCATTTTCTATACCCAGCCCGGCGCTCTGCTCCAGTATTATCTTTTTGGTTTGTTGACGTATTGCTATCCCGCACAAGCTTAGTATCTCTCTGCGGATTATATGTTAAGAAATTATCTTGATTATAGAGATATTTACAGTGTACTATCTGTCCCCAAATGGGTGGCTTTTGGGCTAGCGGTGCTCCTCCGCACAGGATGCCAAATTTCGTCTCTCTAGAAAGATTCGGTGGGCGTTTGAAACCTTGATTGGATAGAAACTGGGTGCAGCGCATAAATAACTCGATTTCTATGGAGCTGGTTGCTTTTTAGCTCGGATCCAGATGTGGGGACATCAACTTGGAAAAATGAACTGGATCCCTCGCAGCACTTTCACAGTTTCGCAATTGACAGCCAAATCATATTCAACGAAGCAGCTTGAATACAGCTTCATTTTATCGCTAAAATCAATGTCCTTTCTTCTGCTCGTCGCCGAGCAAACAAATAATCATCCTTCCCTCGCCAGATATCTTGGCTTGACAAATACCGAGATCCTCCGAAAGCTCGAACATTCCGTTCTCCATGCCAAGCGTATCAACCAGAGAGCACACTTGAAGGCAACCCGAGAATAAGCCGATATATCAACAAAAGTCAAAGACAATAATATCCCGCATAATAATGTCTTAGATTGGCAATATCGTGTTATCATGGTCCCAAGACACCGAGCACATCTGGCACGCAGCCACAAAAGGACGCAAAGTTAATTAAGTAGGGGACCAAGCCAGAGATATGGCCTGTTGGCGGAGATTACTTCCCAATTCACAGACATGTCCTATCCGTATGCCGCTTCATTCGAACTGGCTGCCAGCCAAGCACGGATTGCGAGGCTGTGCACTCTTAGAAACTGGAGATCGATCAGTCCTCGGCCATACAGATTTCAACAGACCTTGGTTTTCTTGTCTTTCAATCTTACATCGGGGCTTCTCCTCCTTCTTGGAGACCTATTTCACCTGACATGGCATCGGAATCCTGATTCGTTACTGGGCCCGTATATGCCGTTCATTGGATCTCCGTTGTCTAGTTTAGCTCCTGAGCTAAAATACAGGTAAGCTGATCTAACGGGGTTTAGGGTTGGCAGAATGCGGGGTGAAATGTCCGGGGTAAACCAGCTTCCCACGCGATATTCTGTGAAACTACTAGATCCACCACAGAGGTGAAATCATATAAAACCACCTGCCAGGCCGGAAAAGATGAGTGAACAATTCAAGTTACAGTCGCAGTACATCCTACTGTCAGTGTTCCTCCGCAAACAGTTTCGGCGCCATGACTGGAAACAAGATCTCCCTGGAGATTGATAACGAAAAGCCCGGTGTCTTGCACCGTGAAGATACCATGGACCAAGAGAAGCAGAAGCAGCTGAAGGATGTCGACTACTCTGGCGCGACTAAAAAGACCGATCCTGATGAAATTCGTTTGGTCCGCAAGCTCGATTTGTGGATTATGCCTACTTTATGGCTGATGTACTGGCTGAACTATCTCGATCGTAATGCCATCGCTCTGGCACGGTTGAATGACCTTGAGGAAGACCTGAACCTCTCTTCATCCCAGTACCAGACCTGTGTTTCCATTCTCTTTGTCGGTTATATCGCTGGGCAGGTTCCTAGCAGTGAGTCTATCTGTCCCTAAACGCCTGACACTGTCTAACCACTAACTTTATAATAGACATGTTAATCACGCGACTACGGCCTTCGTACTACATGGCTGGTGCCATGGCCGCATGGGCTGTTGTTAGTGCGTTGACTGCGTTGGCTAAGGACTTTACCGGCCTTCTGTTAGTTCGGTTCTTCCTCGGTCTTACAGAAACACCATACTACCCTGGTGCCCTCTACATGCTCTCGATCTTCTACACACGCAAGGAGATCGCGACCCGCATTTCCATCCTCTACACAGGCAATATTCTCGCTACAGCTTTCGCTGGCCTTATTGCTGCTGGTATCTTTCACGGCATGGATGACCTCGCTGGCATCAGCGGCTGGCAGTGGCTCTTCATTCTCCAGGGTGCCGTCACCTTCGTTGTAGCCGTCTGCTCCGTCTTCGTGCTACCAGACGACCCTCTCCACACCCGCTGGCTCACCGAAGACGAACGGCAGCTCGCCCATGAGCGCATCCTCGCTGACACCGTCGGAGCCCGCCACCAAACCAGTACATTCAGCGGTGTCAAAGAAGCCGCAAAGGATCCCCGAGTCTGGCTATTCGCTTTCATGCAGCACATGCACCTCGCAGCCAACGGCTTCAAGAACTTCTTCCCAACAGCCGTCGAAACCCTCGGCTTCAACACTACAATTACTCTAGTCCTCACATGCCCGCCTTATCTCATCGCCGGTATCATCTCTGTATACTGGTCCTGGAATTCTGGCCGCATGAACGAGCGAACATGGCATATCACCTTTGCGAAGGCGGTTGCGATCTTCGGGTTCGTCCTTGGATGTGCGACTCTGAATACCGGTGCGAGGTATTTTGCCATGTGTGTCTTTGCGATTGGTACTTATGCTGGTATGCTACACTGATGACTACTTTCTTTCTTCGTCACTGGTTACTGATTTTCCGGAATAGTCAACTCAATCATCCTCGGTTGGGTCTCGAGTACCTGCGGTCAAACGAAGGAGAAGAAAGCTTCGGCTCTGGCTATCGTCAACACCTGTGCTAATATATCGTTTATCTGGACTCCGGTATGTCTCCGTTTTCCTTCTCTTCTCTCCTTGGGAACAGAGATTTGATGCTAACTATGAGCAGTACCTCTGGCCATCCCACGACGAACCACGCTACACAATCGCCATGTCATCCAGCGCCGCATTCTCGATTACCTGCGCGGCTTGTGCCTGGGCTATGAGGATCTGGTTGCAGCGCGCGAACCGCAAGATCCGCCAGAGTAATGATGAGTCAAAGCTTTATTATGCTTACTAGGTTGGACCTGAGGGGTAGCTCTACTTGAACAAGTTTATTACATCTCATCATACCACTCATCGCCACCGACTGACGGACGGGCAGACAGACAGACAGACAGACAGGGGTTTAGGGTAGCTTAGGGTTGGATGAGGCTGAGATTGAGGATTGGCTTTGGATGGGAGAAGAAGATATAGCTTCATCAGAGGACAGGCTAGAATTCCTATCAACGTGCCTAACTATCTCCTTTTTTTACGTACTAGGCTCTTTTTGAGCGTCATGTTTCATTGAGAAATCTTTGTCAGGTGGCATGAATGTCGTAAAAAAGTGGACACCTTCAAAGCTATAACTTGTCGAAAGCTGAAAATAACCGCAGCACTCTTTCGATGTCCGCTGGTTTAGGGGAAAATTAGCGGTTTTGATGTAACGGAGCGAAGTTAAGCATGAATAGAGAGTATAAGCAATATTATCATTCACTGGCATCCTTTTGTCTGTAGACTATATCGTGACTTCTTGACTTGATTCCTCCGTCCAGCTTCGATGCGGCCATTGCCTGCTATTTCTGCTCGATGGTTCGAGGACGACCTGGCAACTTAGAATGGGTGTATTGGGGAAATTATGCTGAGAGCCTTGGGAAAATGGCCTGAAGATTACTCTTTCCCCCTTCGGAGAATATAATAACAATTTCATCCCAAGTATATCCTTCCTACTTTAATGTCACAAGCCGCTGCTTTTGTTCAAGACATTCGAGTCTCGAGTTCCTGCTCGTTTGATCACAAAGCTTCTCTTCTTGAGATCTGAATCTTATTTATCCGATGTTCAATTTCCCATTCTATTTGCTATATGTGGTAAGGACTGAGTTGCGCCTGTGCGTGCAACCGTGGTCTACGCGGAGGCAGACCTCAAAGGACTAATTAAGTGGCGTCCAGACGTGGGTCATTTTGGGATTTACTATTTCTAAGCATTTGACAATGCTACGCACGACTATGAGCAGTTTCTATGCGAGCATCTGCCAATTTAGCTTTAAAACGGAGGTAAAAATCACCTTAGCCCAGTCGCAAGGAAACTTCTGGGCTTTTCTATCCAGGAACGGTGAAATATTAAAATCCATTTTGGTTCGATCTGTATGAGCTATCGGAAGGTATTTTCTTCATAATACGGAAATTTCGCGGAATGGATTGAGTGGACGATGATTATTTGAAGGTGGACTTTGGAATCTTGGAGTTCTACTTGGGCGATAGAAAAAGCACCAGAATCACACAATATGGTGTGTTTTCAACATGGATAAAATGTAGGAAAATCCAAGAAAACTTTGTTAGCTCCAATACAATACCACATTTGGATAAATACCATGCTAGGAACTACCATATTCAAAATACCGTAGTCACAACATTATTTGGCTAAAATACCGTTTTTTTTCCAAGCCCGCATTTTATACCGTACTGTGCGGTATTCCATTAAATCCTGTTTTTCTATTGAATTCTTGTTTTTGCTACTGTATTTTTGAGTACTAATATTACATTATTTTACACTATGCAAACTAACGTGTTACTAACGCGTAGTACGCGTTAGTTAGTTTTGCATGTGTTACACATACTACGTGTAATACGTGAATTTACCGAACCAACAAGGTATTGTAGATTTAATCGATGCTGTTGGTGCTGTTGATTGCAAGTTATTAGCTAGATGCCAAACAATGTATATTCAACATATATGACCCGAGATTTTTCTCCAAAATAATATCGTGTATTGTTTTCATCGTTTTCTTCAATAGCCTAGTATCAGTAGCGTTCGTGAAATGTTCGTATACCATACGATTCCTTGTTTTATTGATCTCTCGGAAACGGCGAACAAAATAATACGCAGCCGAAATGCTACCTGTCTCTGAGCAATCAATTTCGGGGAAATGGGTAGAAATTGGAGAAGCAGAAAGCTTGTTCCTGAACAGATCAATCTTGTTGAGAAAGAGGATAATGGACTTTTGTTTAAACCATTTGCTGTTTACAATTGAATCAAAAAGCGCCATCGCTTCTTGTATTTGGTTCTGCGTAGTAATTAGATATCTGTGAACGGGGAATAATGCTCCGGATATACCGTATTATGGTCTTCGACCAAACATTGATCATAACTGGAGAGGGCGACTACGAAAATCAGACAATCGATATCTTCAAAACAGTGAATCCAGTTCTTGCGCTCTGAACATTGTCTATCTATATCAATTATACCAATTTATCTGGTCCATATTGAAATCAATCTCGGAGCTTCCCGTGGTTCTGAGTCGCACTCTAAAAATTTCTTGGTCGCCGGGAATCTAATCGGGCACAGAAACGCGATCAATAGAATTATGAAAACTTTCACGGTCGTCAAAGTTTCTATCCTACAGCCGGCAACAAATTATCGTACTCACTAAAGTATATCATTATGAAAAGGGAGGTTACGACTTATTGAAATCGCAATTTTGATCTTGCCACAAAGATTTTAATTTAGTGAAGATAGATGTATTATAGAATTCAGATTCTGTTATAGCGAGTATATCGGCAGATTACTAGAACAAGATAAAATATATCAGCAGTGAAGACAAAACCAGATCGAAATTTTTAAGAATGCTATCTTAGTATTTTCACTGTTACGCGGTGCAAACTGGTCACTGTAAGTTGACCCCTCGTGGTTCCAATACGTACCTCAAGTCTACCGTCTCGCAACCGTATCGTCGCTGTACTAATCCTTACACGGGCTCGGGTCTGTAGAGCAAGTCTTGTAGGCGTGCCAGTTGATACGCGCCAAGTAGGTCAGTCCGAAGAGCTCCTCTACTTGTAGAGTGTAGTTGTAGTTATACTGTGTAGAAGTAAAGGTGTACTCAAGTAACAATAGTTAGATTGATCGCGAAGAACTAAATACATATGTGCAGAACTATTCTTATATATCCAGTCCCCCGTGGTGTGGTATATTGGAGGGTATGCCTGGTGGTATACCAGGTCGGACCCTTCCAACTACCCATTGGTATACTGTATAGTATACCCTGGTGTCACGTGAGACTTTACCGTCACTTAGTATTGTGGCGTATTAATATACCGCGGACAGGAAAATGGCACCACAGAGACGGAAGTTGTGATCCTATCTGATTTCGCTTCTCGAAACTCATTTTCTGACATCAATGCGAAATGGGCAGTCCACAGTCCTTACTTCTCTCTCGTATGCTGTTTACATCAAATATCGTGCTTTCCGTTCTGATAGTTCTTTCCTGTCAAACATTATTTACATTTCTCATCGTATATTCCTTCCGATGGTTCTTTTCTGCATTCGCTCGAAGTGTCTATACTATATACAGAATCAAAAATACCTGCATCTCACTCCCATTTCCTACTCCATATCACCTCCCCCCGGAGGCAATTTTTTTTTTAGAATATATATATATAAGATTTCGTTAACTCTGCCTCCCCCCGCCAACATGAACGTTGGGTCGGAGAATTCGGGCTTTTGGGCCCTCATGATCACCCTGACCTTCTCGGTCATGGGCCTTCTGATGTAGATATGGGCACGGAAGTAAGATTCTCGATATAAAATCTGATATCTCAGAAAACCCTAATCGGACATCTGTGTTCATAGGAAGCCCGCGGTAGCCCAGTAAGCCTGGACGCCATGGCAACCACCCAAGCCCGCGGCGGCTGATCGGTTGCGCATGCGCAGCCACCCAGGTGAGTTGTTAGATACTAGGATACTTCTTATCCTGTGACTGACACTTCACGATCATAAGGTACTCCCCTCGTTACGTCCTTGTCCTCCAACTCACTCAGTCTGCTTCGGTATCGGGGGCCCCTGCCTGTCAAGCGTTATTTCCCGACCGGGACAAGGCCCCCAGGATACCCAGACTAATCTGACTTCGACCTCGGCACCAGAGCCCCCCCTCAACCAAAATCCAACAGGACAAGGCCATCAGGGTGTCTCGAAGTTCAGGATGTTTAAGAAGGTAGAGCGGAACCCCGTGGATTTGATGCCCACGGTGGTGCTTCAGCAACTTGCCGCCAGCCCGCAGCTTCCACCGCCCCCTCCTGCCTGAGTTGCAGGAAAGACAAGTTCCTCGGAACAGACTGGTGCCTGGTGCCTAGATCGTTGCTTTCGACACTGACCACCGAGCTAAAGGAGGTTGCGCCGCCGAAGTGAGGCCGTTGTCCTGTTCTTCCCCCGGTCCGTTTTTGGTTCTTTTTTGATTACTGTCAGGAATGTTTTAGTTCCCCCCGTTTGTTCAGGTCGTCTTTCTTTTAGTTCTCATAGATACCCATTCGTCCTGCATTCTCGGTTTGCAATCGTAAAACCGTAGAATTGTAGACTTGTAGACTTGTAGACTTGTAGACTTGTAGACTTGTAGACTTGTAGACTTGTAGACTTGTAGACTTGTAGACTTGTAGACTCGTAGAATCTTACAATTGTAGGATTTTAGAATCGCGACGTTGCAGAGGAGATAGGACAGCCTACATCAATTATCATGATTGACCTGGGGCCGCAGCTATCATTGTGTAAGAGAATATACGGGAATATCACCTCTGGCTTGCTGCCTGCACCGGACTTTATTGGCGATATCATACACGTGTACTAACGTCAATTAGCCAGCTGTGGCACTGGTAGTCTCTTCGTATCCCACTCATAGATTGCAGATTGCGACTCATTTCAATCCCTTTCAATCCAAAGGTTCTTTCTGATTCAGTCTAAACTAAGAACTTCCTATTCACGGCGCTACATAATGCTGTATAACATCAGTTCAAAACTACGCTTCGTTCTGGGGGCTTTTTCACGGTTCTTTCTACCACCTCCAAGCCTTAGAATTGATATTAGAAGCGGAGGTGGTAGAGCCAGGTGCTCAACATATTATCTCAACCTTAGAACACACCACTATAGGTGATAGAGTCTGTAATAACGACTAGCCGATCCATGCCGTGAGACTCCTTTCCCTAGAAATTGTCAGAAAGGCCTTGGCTGATCGCCTAGTATTCATCAGTGCTTAGTATTTCAATTTCTTAAGCTGTTCAATTAACACACTTTCTATCTCGATTTAATGTTCACTGAGCTAGACCCAGCCTGCATGGCGTGGCGTGGTCCTATGCGCACTTCGAAGCTCATTAGGCCACAGAGCTATTGTGGGCTATCAGAGACGTCTGTTGAATCAATTCTTTCCTCTTCACCTTCTTTTCTGGTCAACCTTCGTCCTCGATAATCTTTGATTAAAAAAACGATTGCCAGAATAATGCCAAATGCTGTCAAGCCCACAGAAAACCAAAGAGTGCCTCGATAACCATGAAGCAAGTCTGCCTTCGTTTTCCCGCCATTGTTGATTTGGAGTTCTATCGTACCCGCGAAACCAAGACCTAATGATATGCTGTAGACGACAATGGTCATTATCACACTTGATCCCATTCCTTGATACTTCCTCGGAACCGCGTTCGAAAAGATTATCGTGGCGGCGGGCAACGATGAATCCATTGCAAAAGTAGCAATTATGGTGCCGAAAAAGAAGTAGGTCCAGTACGTGGATTGAACAGGTCGCAAAGCCATGATAAGGGAAGTAACGAAGTAGCAAACCATTGCGAATAACATGATAAATGAGGCTGGAACCCTGGTGATAATTTTGCCGACGACTAATGCTGTTCCTATACCGGTGATGAGAATAGGAGAGAGCCATGCGGCTAGTTGAATAGAAGTTTGATCACCCACATTGAGGCATATTCGGATCACATAAAAAAGATGGGACAGTATTAGCTTCAAGTCCATTGCGAATTAAAAAGCATCACATACCCAAATACCGAATGTAGACCAGCCTGCTGCTGTGCAAGCAAAGACGAAGGCGATATCGGAAGTAAGCACGGCGACCGGCAAGATTGGATAGCGAGCTACGCGGAGTTCGATATAGAAGAATGCCACCATAGATAGTATACTGAGAATCAGGCATACATAAAGGTAAGGTTCATCCCACGTAGTGACTAAACTCTGATTCCAGGAGAAATTGAATAGAACCAGAGCTGCCACTCCGCTTGCACCTCCAAGGATATCAAGGCGATCTAAAGTTTCGCGAGTCCTCCGTCGCTGTTTTCGATCCTCCTCGACAGGCATGTTTGGAATCGCAATAATAGATAGAGTAGAGAGCAACGCAACCCCCAATGCCTGACTCCAGTAGATCCATGGCCACCAAACCATAGCGAAGAGGGGACCAAAGAGAAGACCCGCCATCGCACCGATGGGTGCTGATGCGGCAAACCAAGCAAATCCCATGTTTCGATGTCTTGAAGAGAAACACTTGCCCATGATGGCGAGTGAATTTGGCACAGTTAGAGCAGGGCCAAGTCCTTGTAGGACGCGAGCAAGGATGTAGACCGGGTAACTAGAGTACACAGACACCCCGGCCATCATGCTGGTCAAAGCAAGCCAGCACATCCCGATGATGAAGATTGTCTTGTTGCCAAACACGTCGCCGAAACGCCCTCCGATCAAAACAAATGTACCGAGGGTCAAGCCATAGCCAGAGATTGTCCACGAGAGTTTACCGGGGTCCGTGACACCAAAGGAGTCTCCGATAATTTCGAGCGTCGTGAGGCTGTTGCACAGGCCCAATTGATTCGTGAACATCGATGAGCATACTGTCATGATGAAAATTATCTTTCGAATCATGTTGTAGCTATCTGCAATATAGACGTATTCATCTTCATATGATCTGGCGGTCTGTGGTATGGCTTTTCTGGGATCTTCAGGAATTAGCCAACACCCCCGGAAGAGTTACTTTTAGGTTCTGCAGCATAAATTTGAGCGCTACTTACCATCACACTGTGTTGTTGGTGTAAGTTCCAAATTCGACGATGTATTCCCCTGCTCGTCTAGAGAAGAGGTGTTCATAATGAGGGTTCCAAGGGTTATATGTTTCTTGTATACAACATGTGTTGGTGGGCGAAGAAGTTTGCAGAGAGTAGTATCCGTTAGGTAACGATGAAATTGGCTGAATTGAGGAGAGAAGTAAAAAGAACCGGCAGTCACCCTGATCAACAAGTGTAAGCTATTATCGTTTTGGCTTTCATACCATCCGCAGATCGTCCGCAGGCCGTCCGCAGGCCGTCCGCATGTGTCCGCACCATCTCCGCACGACGTCCGCAGGTCGATTTGTCAGAATCCAATTTGGGACAGAATTAGGGCAAGGCAAAAGTCTCCGTTCCTCTGCTCCGACTGACATTTCTAACTAAAATTTGAACGCCACGGGTTACCTTGCCAATGTTTTCTTTGCTTTCGCATTCGACGAAGTAATCTTCAGTGACGGGCTTTATCTTATCTAGGGCTGTGGAATACATTGAAAAGGTTTTGCCTCACGCCAAGTATTGTGAGGCTTAGCGTTACTGAGTGGTGGTCAGTTCGAACATACTCGTGATCTATTTAAGGATGTGATTCAGATTGTGAGGGGCTTTGGCCTTAGATTTTCTTTATTAGAAGCAATAAATGACAGCATATTATCCTAACTCATGTCTTAACTCATACATACGACCATAGGGTGTGGAGAACAGGGCTTCCCGTCCGCTCAGCCGTACTTAAGCCACACGCCGGCAGGTTAGTAGTATGGTGGGTGACCACATGCGAATCCCTGCTGTTGTATGTTTTTGTTTTTTGCTCTTTTTGCGTATAGGTCGGTTTGTTCCACGGTGAATTCTTTTCGGTTGAACTTTCATGTGATTTGGCCCCCGTTACCCATTTCACGTTGTGATTCCATCGTGTATACTATTCCCTTTATCCACATTGCTGCTATTTTCTGCTTTTTTTCATTCGCAGATTACCCGCAGAGATTCTACCCGAATATCTAGACTCAAATATAGTTCCAGTCGGCTGCTAGGAACATTCCTTCAGCACGTTTAGCGGACAATAGATGTAGGCTTTCGCGCGAGGGTGGTTCATCGCTCTTAGAACTTTGAACCCACTGGGCTGGGCCTTGAGTCGGTCCGTCAACCTAAGATGGGCTCTACTCATGTCTAAGAATATTCAATTCAAAGCGCTAATCCAGTAAACGATCTTATCGCCAGAATTTGATTTTGCTAGTATTCCGACATCTGGAGGACTTCATAGCCAACATGCCTTCAAAGTAGTAAATATCAACAGATGTATGACAATGTATCCTGTTCAAGTGGCTATCTTGCAGGTCTTGTCATATCAATTTCTTTCGGCGTCACAAACTGGAGTAGCTCCTTTGCACATGCGGCCGCAGCCGCAGCCGCATACGCATGCCAGTGATCATTCTTGTGAGAATCTGCATAATCAGATATACCACGAATCACAATACATGGGAAATTGTTCATTAGTCCCGCTGCCTCCATTTCTAAACAAATGGCATTATACTGGTACTTCAGCTGTTCTCGCGTTGGTGCATGTTTGATGACAGAGTTGCCAGTCGCAATCGTTCCGTAATGTATAACTGACTCTTCATAGTGGCGAGGCTTTCGATCTCCCTCTTCATCTCGGTCACATTGATCGCATGTCCGGCCAGCTGAATGCTTGTAGTCCATATTGAAAAGGCGATCAGTACTTTGAAGTGGTCGGCCATACCCTGATTTTCGCATGCGAGGGTACCTCTTTAACATAGCATCAACGTACTCGGAAATGAAGTTTTGGCGCAATTTATGATGTGCCTTAAGCAGATCTATTGCAGGATCAAACGACGAGGTCGAGCGATTCAAGTGCGAGATACTCTCGAAAGACCCATCTGCAAGATATGTTCCAATGTCATAAACCACAACTCCGCCGCTAGCTTCATCACTCCCAATTACCACGTCTCCCAGTCGAATGTCATGCCTATCGCTTGGTATACCGGCACCAATTCCCACTAGTAACCCAAGCCGTATTTTGGGAAATGTGGAGAGCATATCTCGTCCAACCACCGCAGCAGATACCGACCCAACTCGATCTTTTGGCAAGCAAGCGACCACGATTTTAAATTTTCCAATGCCCCCAAGAACATACGTATTCTGATCATGATCTGTTGCAGGTGTTCGTGGAGCTCCGTGTTCTTCTTCTAGCATGCCTTTAGCCGCAGCCATCTCTATAGGCAATGCACATATCCATCCGATCGTGTATTGTTCGTTGGCGAACGGGGAGTGGTGCGAAGCAATCATGATTATGGGTACTATCCTTCTTCTCAGTATTCGATAAAGGCCGAGAAGGAAAATTGATATAGAAGCAAACTTGCAAAGAGTCCGGCCCCTCGCGCACAAATTAGTGTCCACAAATTTAAGAACTTGTTTTTATAGCCATAAGTGCCCGGCTATCGAGCTTCTTTTTAAGTCTACTCTGAGAGTCACATCGTTGTCAATCTGGTGGACCTCCGCCTGTCTGCAGTACTAGTCGCATAAAAGTCGCGCGCGTACGGATAAATGATAGGATGGTACTTCACCACATGCGAAACCGCGTTGTTTCAAATCCAGATTCACTTTTCTTTTCTTTTCTAATTTTAATCAATATTAGCGCCCTCTCCATATTATTATTTTTTTCGGCTACCTTCATTCTTAACGGATTGGCATTGTTCCACTGATCTTAACAGAAAAGAATGACAGGATTGGAGTTGCACCAAGCTAGGGCAACTCCAATCCTGTCTACTAACCGGGGGAAGTAAATTTTGAATTTTCTTTATCAAGCCTTTTGGATTTCAAAATCCCCATTGGAACTCGCTTATCATACAAGTGCTTTTTCAACTTTTTGCGAACACTTTGAGCAAATGGTTAATTCGTGATCCTTCTACTACTATCACATATTCCCGACTTGTAAAATCTTAAAACAGAACTACATTTCATTAAATATCTAAGCTAAGATATTACGGTCGCCTCCCAAATTCGTAATATTTTCGTTTGTATGTCGGATCCTCCGTCGACTTTCTCGATGCCACGTCCATCTGTATGTCCGTTTTCATAACAATACCATCATGATCATGTTCTACATAATCGCCCGGAACAATGGCATCTTGACTTCCCAGCGTCGTATCGCCCAATCCTCGACGGTGATTACTTTTCAGAGGCCCCCGTCGATGCAGGTAGCTCGCCCCAGGCAATTGTGCTGAGCTCGAGTAATTTGAGGGGGTTGACCCGAATATGGACGGAGCGTAACTTTTTATCAGGACGGAAATTGATGGAGCGCTGCCGCAAAAGATGGCTGGAGAAATGAATTAGACGTGATTCTGCCATGTGAGTTTGAAACACTTACCAACGTAGGCCTCAATCGTGCACCAATTAAGGGAATCCGCTAAGACGAGATAGTACTTTTCTCCAGCCGAGGATTGCTTCATGACAAAATCATAGCGAACGCAAGCGGCTGATTGTAGCATATTAGTAGAAATTCGCAGGCCCAAGGGTTACGAGTGTCTTACCAGCAATCGACAAAATACCCAATCCAAAGATTCCCATTATAGCTCCCTTCTTGCGCCAAGTCAACTGCAAGCCCCAGAGCATTGGAACTGGCAGCAGGTAGATCAAGATATCCGTGACAATGTTCAAGATGCCATTGACTTCGTAAAACTTCTGCTGTGGAGCCATAGCCATGCAATTTCTCGATGTTGGATCGGTCCAGAATAGAGATGGGGGGCTACAACCTGCCAGTGCGCCGATGAAGCTGGAAAGGGATAATCCGACATTGATGAACATGACGAAGTAGACAGCCCAGCGCATTTGTCTCCGAGGGTCGAGACGAAGATAGAACCATAACAACGACATTTTGACCAGACCCATAGCAGCTGTGTATAAGAGGCGCGTAACCCAGATGCACTAAGGAAATTCAGTGATGAATACAAAGGATGGAGATGAGTAGGCACCTTAAGCATGGGTACAAGGTCACTTTGCGATATGGCAAGTGTATGCTTTCCAATCCCGTAATTTGAACCAACCATTATCGTTATTGACAATCCGAAATTCAGTATCTGATTGAATTTGAAGTGAGAAATTGCAGTTTGCACAACAGGTAAAGGTCACTCACGGCGCCAACTATCATTAAAACTTCATTCTTGTCAGTTTTACCCTCCAATTGCGGTTGATTGACGTACTATCATCTGTCCCTAGAGCGCGCAACATGAAACCGCGTACATAAACCCGCAACGAAATGACTATGGAGTCAAAAACGATGAATCCGATACCCACCCCAAAGATTGAGGCTCTTCGATTGTCGGAGACATCTCCTTGGGGCGTCGTATATCCAGCATCCATCTTGGATGTACTGTGATGAAGGAATCCGCACAAGCAGCTTGGACAATGAACAGGCTAAGTATTCACCACATATGTGGCGCCTTGTAAAACATGATTTTGCGCATTGGGGCCAAATGCATCGCAGATGCAAAGACAATCCACTTGTTGGTGGGTTATCGCCGAAGGATTCAGCTAGCTGCCGATGAACAAGGATCCCTGGTCAACTAAAGTGTGTTGTTCCAGTGTTCACTCTCTGCACTCTAGCAGATATCTTGCAATGACGATATAAGACATAATTGTCGCCATTGCGTCTTCTCGCTCTGCCGGGAATCGAAAATAGATGGATCCATTTTCTCGATCATATCCACTGTGCACGACGGGAGACCTCGGTCTTTCCCGCTCGGGACCAGTGGTGGAGACGATCTCATAGGTCTGGTAAGTTAACATTCATACACTAAGACCAGTGATGTTGCAAATAAGTATATTGCAGCCCCCAAACTCCACATGGGCGAGGCGCAAAGAGGCTGATGATTGGGACGAGATGAATATCAGCTATTCTCATCTATGCAGTTCTAACGCTGGTTTCGGGCGATGGATCAAGGTGGCTGTACTCCGTACTTGGCAAATGATTTTGGGTTCGGCATACAGTAGCTCAAATTGAAGACTGACGCAGTTTTCTCTTTAGCGAAGGACTGACATGATTCAGTAGCCTCTCGGCGGACCCATAGTCGTTGGGGCTGAGCGAACCGTTGATACAAGCGACAGCTCCATGCAAGGGGTTATTACTTTTCATGGCTCTAGCATCTGTTCAGAAGCAACTTGGTTGGTCAATGATATTCTTACTGAGGGGATCCAGGATAAACAACATGGCGTTAAATATTGAGCTCTCCTGTCGATTCATCCTCGGGAGACTGCATCCCCGCACATCTTGATATCTTACAGCAGAAGAAAATAAAAATCACAATGACCGAATCAAAGAATGTGGCATTGGTCTTCGGTGCTAGTGGTATCTCTGGCTGGGCTGTCACCAAGTGTGCTCTGTCGTATCCCACGCCCACGACTTTCGACAGAGTCATTGGATTGACGAACAGACCTTTGCCCCTGGAGAAAAGTGGTCTGCCAGATGATCCTCGATTGGAACTGCATTCTGGGATAAACTTGCGTGGGAGTCTTGATGAGGTGCAGTCTCAATTACAAGAAAAGGTTCCCAAGCTGGAGGATGTGACCAATGTGTACTATCTTGGTAAGTAGAAAATTACGCGCAAAGAATTATAATCTAACTCGACAAGCCTACTCCAATGCAAGTGCATACGCCGTGGACGTGATGGCCATCCGGGATATCAATGAAGCAATGACCTATAACGCTGTGCATGCCGTCGACCGACTGTGCAAGAATTTGAAGTTCTTTGTGCTTCAAACTGGAACAAACGTATGTACCCCTTCACTAATTAAACTACCCCATGGCGTCCACTAATGATGTACAGAACTACGGAGTGGCCGTCTTTCGCTTTCAAGAACACATCGAAATCAACCCCCCTCTGCGCGAAGACAACCCTCGCATCCCATCACCTTGGGGAGACGAGATATTCTACTACGCCCAAGTCGATCTCATAAAGGAAGCAAACAAAGGAAAATTATGGAAATGGTGTGAAGTTCGCCCTGATCAGATCGTCGGTATGTGAAATTCTGCACTTCTTAGCTTGACCATACTGAACTATTCATTTAGGCCATGTCCCCATGCCCACAAGTATGACTTATGTCGAGCCCCTCGCACTCTATCTGATGCTTTATCGACACGTTAATGGTCCCGGTGCGACTGTGGCCTTCCCAGGATCTTACGCAAACTACATTCACACATACACCCCATCTTCACAAGATATCATCGCTCGTTCTGAGCTTTATCTCTCCGTGGAGCAACCAGACAAGGCCCATGGCGAGGCCTTCAACACCGCAGATAATGCCACTCCTGCGCCTTGGACCGTCGTATGGCCCAAGATGTGCGAATACTTCGGCCTCCAGACTAAAGGAGCGAGTCCCGAAGACAAGGTCTGGAAAGGTGTGGAAATGTGGTGGGAAGCACACCAGGATGACTATAAGAAGATGTGCAAAGAATATGACCTTCTCCCTCGCGAAATTCCCGAGGCTACTTGGATGTTCCTGTCTGCGGGTTTCACCTTTCTGGGTCGCAACCGAGAGCTGAGCTTGGATAAGATTCGTAGTGTGGGATTTACGGAAGAGTACCCTGTTGCGTATGGGTATTTCCGGGTGTTTGATCATTTGGGCCAGGAGAAGATTATTCCCAGTAAAGAGACTTGGAAATGATGCTTTTAGCACTTACTGCTAATCTAGAATGCAACGTACGTGAATGGTAATATCTTGATTCTAATCACCCTAGAAACTGCCAATATCTACTTGTAATGATAGTATGGATTTTGGCGTTTACTGCGAACAACTGGTGTTTACCACCAGATAGTCTCTTCGGCAACATTCGCTCGCCTTTCAATGACATTTTTTCCAAATTTTGAAGCTCATGCATTCCGCTAAATCTATACGACGAAGAACGCGAAATTCACAGAGCCTGCTGAGTTTGGTCAATGGTTTGCTGGAATGTCTCGATAAACGACTGTTGCTTCCACAACGCTACAACTTTGGATCGTTTGCCCTTGGTATCCACTGAATAATGGGGTCTTTCTCAAGATGAGCCATCCCTTCCGGCTCAATTGCAACGATGAACTCTCGCTTTGAATAAAACTCCTTTACGGTCCCTCATAATCCAGCATCCTCCTTTGATTCCAGCACTATGAATTTTGAAAGTATCCACTGATCCAGGCATAGAGCCAAAATCCAAGTCATAAACCTTCATATATCGGATGTTACTCATCGAAACCTCGGGGATTTCGAAAACAAATTTACACCAATCCTTCGAATCATTGATATCCGAAACCAATCGCTCTACATACTTTTTGTCACACTCCGATGTGCTTTTTGAACTTGAGCCGCAAGATCAGCCACTAGCTTCACCCCATTCATTTGCATGCATTAATACTTTACTACAAGCCGCGAAGGTTGTATGAATATTATTGAGTTCATAGGCTTCTTTTCGAACGCGTTGGTAGTTTCTGAAAAATATTCATCAGTACCGTTACATTCTCTACGCGTAAAGTCACTTGTAGAATAAAGATACGCGCTTTGTTTGAGTACTGTCAAATACAGCAGAAGAGAAAAGGTGAATTAATCTTTTGTTGCTAATATTAGTTGCTTGGTTGATCCCTCAGATGAGTCAAATGCGTAAATGAATGAGTGGAAGGAAAAATGAATTTTCAGCTTCCATGATACTTCGTAGCCCATACTGGGATTTAAACACTTTGTACTATTCAGGCAATTATGTACTACTGGATGGCAGCATCAGGGTACTATAAGCATGGAATATTTTATCAGCCACTAGTTTCATTTCATTTCTCCTCTTCTATCAATTGAAACAAATTAAGTCATTCATAGCAGACTCGCACACCGATAGCTGACAAGAAAATAAACACCACCCCTAATCTCTAGCTCTGGGGGTGGCGCATGACTAGTACTTATTCAATAAAAGATTAAGTGATTCGAAGACGCTATAGTGATTCGAAGACGCTATGTCTCAATTTAACTCCGGGCATTTTTTTCCTCGATCGTATTGAGAGATTTAATACTATATAGCCAAGTCCTGTGAGATCATGCCGAGAACAATCAATTGCCGTCATTTCTGGCAAAGAATCTTGAAGCAAGGTTAAGATAAGTCCCAACACAAGAAATGGAGGCAATAAAAACCGACGGGGAAGATTACCCCTGCAAGACTCGCAGACATGGATGACTTCCAGCGTGCCGTGATAGGTGTATCACCTGCGGGGAATGTGGAGATGTCAAGAGAAGGAAATTGATCCCGAAGCTGTATGATACTTTGACTCTGGAACGAGTCCAATCAGCGATCACTGCCTCTTCCACTTCAATTGGACAATTCAAAGTAGCTATTTTCCCCGTCTTGATCTGCACTACCCCACGGGGACTTCCCGAATACCCCATGGGGGCACGGTCTATGATCTATGGAATGGCATCAATAGCCGGATTCTTGTATCAGCTGATATAAAAGGGGAGGGAATCTTCGAAGAATAGATCATCTATCATTGAGCTCTTCTGCTCCTCATTGGCATATTATCTTCTGATATATACACTTTTTCTCCGGGGAACAGAACCAGTTATGAGTTCTAGTAAAGATGGCCATAAAGCAGACGATGCGTCTGCGGAGTATGTTGAGGAGATTGGGGATATGAAGCAGCTGGACTGCGATAACGATCAATCAGAGCTAAGTGGAATTGAATCTACCGCTGCGTCTAAAGCGGCATGGTTAATCTCGTTTGTTGTTTCTATCGGTGGATTTTTGTTTGGTACGTTCCATCTCGAACCAAGATTGACAGTCTTCCCAGGGAATGCTGACCATGTTCTACTTCCAGGATACGATACCGGCTATATTTCCGCAGTGCTGGTCACTATTGGTACATCTCTCGGTCGTACTCTTACCTCGAGTGAACAAGAAATGGTCACCTCTCTCACCAGTGGCGGAGCCCTGGTAGGTGCGGTTGCAGCTGGTCTCACCGCAGATCGCTTTGGACGTCGTTGGCCCATTTGGGGATCTTGTGTATTCTTCGTCATTGGGACTGTTCTGCAGACTGCAGCCTTTTCTATTCCACAATTCGCTGCAGGCAGATTTGTGGTGGGACTCGGTGTGGGAGGTGCAGCAATGATTGTTCCGCTGTATAGTAAGTCCCTCTTCCATCACCCATTCAACACAAAGCGTACTAGTATTTACTGACCAATCAAAGTTGGTGAGCTGGCTCCAGCTAAATATCGTGGTCGTATGGTTGCCTTCAACAACATGAGCGTTACCTTCGGTCAACTCATCGCAAGTGCTCTTGGTGCTGGATTCGCCGAGGTTAAAGGCGAGGGATGGCGAGCTACTGTTGGTATTGGGGCTCTGCCTGCTATCATCCTGGCTGGTCTTCTCGTTCTTTGTCCCGAGTCCCCCCGCCAGCTGGTTTCTCATGGCAAGCGTGAGGAAGCAGAGGCGGTTTTGCTACGAATCTATCCTCAGTCCACGGAAATCCAGCGTGAAGCAAAGATCTGCTCTATTGAGGTGTCACTTCAGGAAGCTACAGATGCTATGGCTGATGAATCAATATGGACGACCTTCAAACGGATATTCACCACTCCTGCTACTGGCCGTGCAGTCTTGACCGCATGTGTGATTATGGCTATTAGCCAGCTCGGAGGTTTCAACACTCTAATGTACTACGCCGCAACACTCTTCGGTATCGTTGGATTCGAGAACGCGACAGCTGTCGGCATCACAGTTTCCGCAACAAACTTCGTTTTCTCGATTGCTAATCTTGTACTTGTTGACAAATTTGGTCGCCGCATCATTCTGATGATCACTGTTCTCGGGATGGCACTTTGTATGATGGTTGTGGTCATCGCATTCACATACATCCCAGTCAACCTGGTGACCCTGGAGGTCGAAAGTAATAATGTCGGCTGGCCTGGCACAGTGGTTCTTGTCATGATTATTCTCTATGTTGCATGCTACTCGTCTGGTGTTGCCACCATTGCTTGGATCGGTACAGAACTCATTCCTTTAGAAGTGCGCGCCGTCGGAACCATGCTGGTATGTCATGCCCTATTTAGATCTCCTAGTACTCGAGAATGTTTATGCTAATTCATACTTCATGTAGAACACTGTGACTTGCTGGGGTACGAACATCATCATCTCATCAACCTTCCTCTCCATGATGAAGGCCTGGACACCTAGCGGGGCTTTCGGCTTCTATATGGCAATCTGCTTCTTCGGCTGGCTCTTCATCGTCTTTTTCTTTCCTGAAGTTAAGGGCATGCCTCTGGAAGCTATCCGAGAAGTCTTCGCCAATGGATTCGGTGTCAGATATTCCCGGAAATGGCAGAAGGAGCATAAGCACGAGAAGAAGGTTACGACTATGGTTATCGGGCACTAGGCTTGACTATATCAATGTATCTATTATCCCCAGTGTATTTCTCGTGAGTGAATATTTGAATATGACATGAGCTTGTGTTTTGAAGGAAGTCAACTCCCCATTGAATTAGGGCTTGAATCGCTGAGATCGGATGAAGCCGGGTGAATACATACTGATTCGGAAGACCTGTAGACTTTCTACATCTGATAGTCAATTACACTCCCCTTTTTGATAAACTTTTTTCCAAAACATCCCATTATCAACAATACCAAATGAATACTTCAAGGATGTCACTGTAACATTGTGATTGAATTTCCCGCGTGCGGGGTTGGCGTCGACGAGTCAGGATGGAGCCAGGAACAACAACAATACACCAACCGGAGTAAAGAAATAATATATGAAAGCAGGTTAAAAGACTATCTCTCATCAGAGATCTGCAAGATACGTTACAATTCTTGAGAATTAGCGAAGGGCCAGTGCCAAGGGCACCCCAGAGCCACTATATAATGAGCCGCAAACCAAGGCCGTGGATTAAATGCAGACACCACCTTGACAACCATTGAAGCAAGAGATGGGAAATTCTTGGTATACCATGATGTTGAAAAAGGTTATAGCTGCCTTTTGCCTCATTTTCACGGTATCCGCCGTCGAACCATTCACATATAACAACTCAACCTTCCTCCTCCATGGCAAACCCTTCCAAATGATCGGAGGCCAGATGGACCCGCAACGCATTCCGCACCAATTATGGCCAGACCGACTAGCAAAAGCACGAGCCATGGGATTAAACACTATATTCTCTTATGTATATTGGGACCAACTCGAGCCTGTCAAGGGAAGCTGGGAATCAAGTGGCAACAACGACATTGCAAAGTATTTCAAAATCGCACAGGAGCAAGGACTAAATATTGTTCTCCGACCTGGACCTTACATCTGTGGTGAACATGAATGGGGAGGATTTCCTTCTTGGCTGAGTGAAGTACCTAATATGGTAGTTCGGTCGAACAATAAGGCATTCTTGACTGCGTCGGAGTCATATATCCAGAATCTAGCGAAGGATTTGAGATCCCTTCTCATTGAGAACGGGGGTCCTATCTTGATGGTTCAAGTTGAGAATGAGTATGGTTCTTACGGCGATGATCATGAGTATATTGGGGCATTGAGGGATATGCTTAGGTCTGAGTCTGCGTTTGGTCCGGGTGTGCATTTATACACCAATGATGGAGGCCAGGAGTCTATGATTAAGGGTGGACAAATGTCTGGGGCATTGGCGGAGAGTGATGGTGATCCAAAGACTGGCTTCGCTGCTCGGAATAAGTATGTTACTGATCCTAGTAGCCTTGGACCTCAACTTGATGGGGAGTACTATGTTACATGGCTAGATCAATGGGCCAGTAACAATACACACCAAACGGATTCGGGGAATGCGAAGAGTATCCAAGCAGTACAATCCGATCTTGGTTGGATATTAAAGCAGAATGCTTCCTTTAGTATCTATATGGTACACGGGGGAACGAATTGGGGTTTTCAGAATGGAGCAGATTGGGGCGATTCTCTTGAACCGATCACAACGAGCTATGACTACGGTGCCCCGATTGATGAGAGCGGGCGAACGAATGATATCTACCACGCCATTCGGCAGACAATCGCCTCGCATATTGGGAGTGAAAATATTCCAGATATGGTGAAGGAAGAGGCGGTTATTGAGATCCCAGATATCAAGCTTACTCCGAGCAGCAAGTTATTCGACTCATTGCCGGATCCTATCTCGAAGGAATTCCCCGTCAATATGGAAGCTCTTGGACAGGCTGTGGGATTCACACTTTATCGGCATGTCGCTGCGTCGGCTATCAATGGAACCATCGACGTTGGCGATGCTCCTAGAGACCGAATACTCGTCTATGTAGACGGTCATCGAGTGGGCGTTATTGACAGTCTATATGTCACGCCGAACACTGTCGAGTTGAGGCTCAAAAAGGGCGATATATTAGACCTCTTAGTTGAGAATATGGGCCGTGTGAACTATGGTGACAGGATCGTCGACCAGCGCAAGGGAATCGTGGGAAATGTCACTTTGGACCAAAATGTGTTGTCTGGATGGCAGAGTTATTCCCTTCCACTTTCATCACCACCAAAGTCATCCTCCAGTGGTGTTCAACTTTCTGATAAATCGGAGCCAGTCTTTTTCGAAGGGGAATTTGACGTCAATACTGTTGGCGATACATTCCTCGAGCTTCCGGGGTGGACTAAAGGCGTGGTATGGGTAAATGGTATCAACTTGGGTCGCTACTGGACAATTGGGCCACAGCAAACACTATATTTGCCCGGTTGCTACCTTCATGAAAAGAGCAACAAGATTACGGTGCTCGCTCTAGAACCTACAGGTCAGGAAGGCGTGGTTCGAGGTATCAAGACGCGGAATTGGGGAAATAACCCAGACCCAGACGCGCCATCAAATTAGGTAGCACAGACCAGTGGTCACATATGCTGACCAGTAAATTGTATTGTTTAACCTTATACAAAAGGTATAGTTCGATAATTATCATCAATCATAGAAGATAATTCGTTATGCACCACATCTGTCTTCCTAGACCTCAAAGTGCAGTCCCAACTAAACAGCAATCAACTTCTGAATTCCCTCCTCAATGAGATGAGGACTAGCGCCAACAACCTCGGTAATTTTTTCACCCTTGTTGAAGAAGACGATTGTCGGCATGGCGCGAATTCCGAGTTCTTGAGAAACATCTTGCACGGCGTCGACATCAACCTTATAGAACTTGGCTTGCGGGTATTTGTCGCTGAATTCGTCGACCTTTGGTGCGATGGCTAGGCATGGTCCACACCAAGTTGCCCAGCAGTCTAGAACGACTAGATCTTCAGAATTGAGGATCTTCTGGAGGAAGTCGGCTTTACTGGATGCTTTTTAGTGAGAGTGGGGTAGGTGGGTGGAATGATATAGTTACCTGGTGATCTCGGTGACTGGCATTTTGATGATTGGTATAGAATTGAAGTAGAGAGCAAGCTGTAATGGTTTTTTTATGTGAGAAAATAGAACTTTTCAATGAATTTAAAGAGGTTGAAAAGGAAGAGAAGCAGAAAGAGAAACAGAAGAAAAAGAAGAGGAAGAGAGGAGGAGTGCGGGGACTTTCCAGCGTCTCCGAGTGGATGGCGTCACGCTGACTCAGTCGGGCATTTTTGTATAAGATTATACAAATTCAAGAGTATTAAGTAGATATACTAGTAAATCATATATTGGAATACCATCTAGTACTGATTACTACTGTAGGAACAATTATTGACTCATCGTACAGTGGACATTGTTATTGCCAGTAATAACTAGTTGAGTAATGAATAACAGAGTAGCGACCTCTGACCAACGACAAATTGAAATGGCTGAAGAAACATGAAAAGCACAGAACTTTTGAGAACGATGGGGGTATTTACAAATGCTGACGCAGTACAACATAAAATAAAGAGCAAGATGATATACATGAAATCGTGCCGGGATCGTTCGTATGAAAGGAGATTGTCGTTGTCTGTCGTTTTTCCTTTTTTTTTTTGTCTTGGAATTTGGTGCAGTTGGAGAGGGAAGGCGTTTGGCGAGCCAAAATAAGAGAATAAGATGTATAACAGTCCGTAGATTGAACGGACAGCCTGTTTAGCTTGCCATTCCAGTTTTCTTGTAGAAGTGGCTAGCGACTCCATCGAGAGAAGTCCAGGGTTTGTAGAACATTCATCTCCGATGCTGCTGACCATTCGGACTCGAAGTCTGTCTTGGCTGGAGCACTTCGTGTAGGCAACTCTTCGGAGAAGATATTTGCCTTAGTATTACGACGTTGGCCTGGGTATGCGCCTTCTGCAGCCTCGGCGCTTTGTGCTTGAGCGGCTAGTGCACGTTCGCGGACCTTCTTGATTTCACGAAGACGAGTACGCCACGAAGAGATATGCTCGCCGCCTTGATGGTTCCAGACAAGAGAGAATACTGATGCATTCAGGGCGAGAATTCGAACGAAGGATGCCAAGTTCTTGCCAGAAATGACCTTTGGTGTGGCAGCAGGAGAGACTTCCGGGAAACCAGGTTTACTCATGACTCTAACATGGTAGTACTGTTTCTCTGGATCTGTCTCTCCCTTCGGAGACCCAGACTCATCGTATGCAATCTGGCTAGCTGGGGTGATAACAATATTGATGGAGTTGAACTCTGATGGAATCGTGTCAAAATTGAACGGCAGATTGGATCGATTGAAGACGATTGTAACAAAGTTGTTTCCAATGTTTCGTTTTTTGTTGATGCAGGCTGGGTCGTGGTCAAAGTCAGTGGGCATCATTGTCGCAACATGATAAACAATCTCGGTCACGCGGTCACGCCATGCGTAAGTTGACTCTCCATCGGTATCAGCATACAATCCTTGCGTGTTGAATTGCGCGTTGCGAAGAGACACCTTGGTTCCCAGCTCCGACAGAAAGTGCTCGTAATCGGCAGATCCACCAGAATTAGCCAGGATCTCTGCTTCTTTGGTTTGACCATTGTCGATGTAGACCACGCCGATTCGATGGCCATCCACAATATCGGTACGATCGAAACTGCCAATCGCTCGTCGAGTGATATCGTCCTCCGGAACCGGGATAGGTTGCATGACTGTCGGAGTAGGGAAAGCCGTGGAAGTCAATTGTAACATGATATGGCTGGGAAGAACGGCCGTACGCATCGCATCGGAGGGATGAATGTGCGCATCGGGGGTCGGCGGAACTTGGTGTGGAAGTACAGGGGCTGTTCGTTGTTGATAGACGGAATAGGTGGTCCCAGATGCTTGTCGTTTCGTGATCTGAGTCAAACCAGACACACCTGTGGTTTCAACAGTGACAATACTCATTCCCACGACCCAGGACTTTTTGGACACAGGACCGTCTTCGGGGGTTGGCGGGAACTTGTCAAATGGTATAGTCTCGCCCAAATCCGAGAAGGCAACTCTTTGCATCAAATCAATGAAAACTTGGCTTTGCTCTTCCACGACATCTTTTCCGTGCTCGTCGGGGAAGATCAGTCGACTAGTAATCCAGTTCACATGCTTCGCTCGATCTTGAAGTTTGAGAGACAAGAACCAGAAGATCATGACGTGATAGGTCAGGGTCATGACATATTTCGACATGGCGTCCTGAGAGGTCGATTCCATAGCCTCGGCTGCACCCGTCGCAATCTCACGAGAGCCAGCGCTGAGTCTTGCTTGTGATGATTGGGTAGCCCGAACGACAGGAGACTCGGAGGCCTTGGAGCGCATTTCTTGTTCTCTGGAGGTCTGCAAGAATCGAATGCATATGCCAAAAACAGTTCGAATCTCTTCCTCCCGAAGATTGACGTAGACATCAGGAAGACGCGCAAGAAGGGCCAGGAATTCCAAGATATGCACTGCCATGTTCGACATGGTGATGATCTTTGACATCTTGTCAAGAATGATGGTGAGAGATTTGGTAACAGAGGCCGGGATCTCGTGACAGCACAGAGAAAGGGCTTGGATACAGCCACGAGATGTTGCACCCCAAGACCCAATAATACCCAGCATGAATGCTCGAACGATGTCGTCTTCCTCGCTTTTAGCAAAATGTTCATGGTAGCTGACCAGCATGCAAAGAGCGTCGAATATGCAGGCAGCCACGTCGCTCTTTTTCAATCCAGTGAGCCCAGGAGGCTCGTGGAAAGTTTCATTCTTAACCTGATCACAGAGAACGTTTCTGAGGAGCTTGATCTGGGGAGTGGAGTTGCTGAACAAGTCTTTGTTTCCAAGCTGTGGGCCGAGGTGCGTGAGGACGTAGCTATAGATGTCCCAATCAGTCTCTCGCTGAAGCAGTGAAATCACAATCTCGAGCCACATGTTGACTTTCAACACTCCCATTTGTGCCAAAGTTTCCTCGGATGGACTTTGTGCATCACTTTTTGTATAGGCAAAGACAACATGGCTCGACTCTCCGGGTGGCTGTTCCGGCAATACCTGTGGCTGAGAATATGTCCAAACCGGAGGTGTGAGCTTGGAAGCTCGGGCCGCAGATATAGAGCCACGCCCGGAGAGAGACTTGGATAAGCTGGGGGCTGGGACCTCCTTGCCAGAAAGTTTACTCCCAATGGAGGGTGGGAGATGATCATGCTGAGGGACGTCGCGGATGGGGCTTTCACTGGGTTTAGAGGCTGCATTAGAGCCTACATCAACATTGCGACCCAACACGTTCATCAAGAAATCATTCTCTGATGTCGAAACCACGGTCACAGATCCAGCTGAATCGCAACGAAGTCGGAATAGCAGTTTCAGTACTGTGAGCCGCGAGTCTGTTGGGCGATCGGGTGATTGAGCTATCTGCAACAGTGCCTCGAATACGATGACCGACTTGGATGCAGAGGCGTTAAGAGCTCGCAACATCGTTTTGACGAGACCAACAGCACACACATTCGCCAGGGTAAGCTCGAGAACACTCCCAGACGTTGCAGAAGTTCGGCGTGGCGAAGGATAAATGGGTGAAGTCTGGCGGGACTCGTCTTTGGGAACATCATGCTGCATCGGTGCTGAGATTGTTTCAACGAACCGTTTGAAAGTGCCATCATTGCTCGCTTGAATGGCCGGTTCCGTAATGAAAGATATTAGAGACTCCAGGAATAGCAAGTCATGCTCTGCAGAAAAGTCTCGGAGGAGAAGATCCAAGAGGCCATGCTCTTCTGAGAAAAGTAGCCGTTCATTGTCAGCCAGTGCCTCCTTGAGTGTATCCAGCGCTAAGATGCGAATATCAGACGACTGAGTTCGAGGTTGAATAAACCGGCCGATCAATTCTTGACAGTGCTGCACCCAAGAAGGATCATCTGAGGGGTGGCAAAGGCCATCTTTCCTTGTCATGTTGATGATTAATTCAGCCTGAGAGGGTTCAATATGCTGATAACCTCTGGTCAAAAAGCGAACAGCTTGTTGCTTTTGATCACCATTGAGCTGCTCCCAGAGGATTTCAAGTGCTGATGCGATTCGAATTATGTTCGCAAGAATATTGGACTTGCTCTCATCATGTCCAGATTTGGTGTGAGGTTGCTGTGGGCTAGCGGGAGATGCAGGGGATTGTTCATGTTCTTCGAACACCCTTCTCGAACACAACGCTAGCAGGTTAATGAAGTTCGTCCAGTCATTCTCCAAAGCAACATGAACATAGTCGCCTTCCAAAATGTTAAGACACAAATCCAAGATATCTGAGTCCAGACGGCCGTCATTTCTCTGCGCAACGGTTGAAAGGGAGTCGATCAATTGGCTGAAGGGCAATTGCGGCAGTCCTACCTGGCCGTATGCACACACAAGATCGGAAAATACTAGGATCGTACCTCGCAAAATATTCAAGTTTTTACTTTGTTCGGCAGAGCATGAATCTTTGAGAAATCCATGGAGAGTGTTCACCATCTCCGTCTGTCTCCGTGACTTCGCGAGACTGCGGACTGCTCGCGATGTTGGACCAGAAAGAGACTTCACTGAAGCATGAATGCTACAAAGAACTTCGAGGAGATCAACGAAGCTGGCGTCCGGTACATCCGAATAGACAACCACTGCATCGAATATAGCGAGTGAGTTCTTGATGTCACCAGCTACGCTTGTCTTTCGACAAATAGTGGATGTTTCATTCAAAAGCATGGCAATCTCTTCTTGTGAAGACGGTTTGCGCTGCAATGTGATCAAGTCAATGGCAAATTGGAAGAGATCTCCAAAAATAGCTTCGTCATGCTCAAGTCCTTCTGGTTTCGAACCTTTTCCTCTTTTGGATCTCCCGCGGGCGAGGACCCCGTATAGAGGACCTATCCAAGAGGCAATGATATGCAGGATAGATGTATTGGTAAAGTCGAGCTTTCGCCCGTGGTCGGACAAGGAGATCAATGACTGCACGAGTGAAGAAACGACATCCGGTTCAGCGGGGCAAGCGATCGACTCGAAGATCAATCGTCTCGCAGAAGGTGTCAAATCTTGCCTGGCGGAGACAGCTTGCAGAAGCTTGGCCCCGCTCATCTGGGCGTCCGTAGAGTCTTCATGGTGCAGAAGATATTCCGCTGCCTCCCACAAAACGATGGACTGCTCGGGAGTGAACCATGGAAGTGATCTCGACACATTATCCGCCTCTTCAATTGCCTGCGACAAGTTCTGCTTTTGGGATATATTTTTCACGGCTGTTTCAAAGTCCGGACCATTCGGAGTGTCCGAAGAGCTTGATACGACGCTTCCGCGGTGCATTGAGTCGAGTCCAAGAAGATACCGATTGTTTCGCAGGCTATCGGTTGTATGAGACTGAGAGTCACTACTGCTTTCCTGAAATGAGACTGGTGAGTGTGATTTCGGGCGTCCAACGCCTAGTGTTTTAAAAACATCTGCGAAGCTTGTTGAGGAAGGTTTTTGTTGAGGTGGTGGTGGAACATCGTCGGAAGACATCCGCCTGGCTGCTGGGAAGGGTCAAGGCTCGAACTCCAGTAGTGACTGTAGCCTGGAATCTATTACTTCTGTCGTATCATCAAGAGTGTCAGTATATGGATCAGTAATATTAACCCAGAGTCCGGCAAAAGATATCCAAGAGACTGGATGCGGGGGTAGTGCTATGGTCTGCAATTAGCAGTCATCTGAATAGCTCTTACATAAATCCAACAATTCAGCCAGAGCAAGTAACCACCAGGGCAGCTCCTATGCAAGTTCGATGTACATTCAGAGCCAGGTATGATACCCCGCGAGCTGCGACAAAAGTACGGTTCGGGAAACGATGTTCACGCGGGGGAACCGAGGGAGATCAACAATGGATTGGAATAGTATATCTAAGGCCAAGTAAGGCAATAGATATACGCGCCAAACGTTGAACGAGTCGATGGGCTAACAAACGGAGCAGTGCGAGTACAGAGACGTATGGATAAGGTGAAGTGTTGGCCGGGACATGAGGTTATTCGCCCAAGTCACCTGACCCGGCGTCATGTGGGCCTTTTCTTGGCGCGGCAGAAAAACTTCAGAAAGTGGGGGGCGGTCAGGCCGGAGGGAGTTTCGCGGTCAACGCCAGCCGCGAATTTTTGACCTTCTTCCCCCTCGGCAGAAGCTGAGGCAGGCACCCTACGTTTATTTCTCTTAGGGTCTTGAAATTGTTATTTACACCGATTCACTCTTTTGTTTCTAATTGTTTGTGATCTTGGTGTATCCTACCTTCATCACGATGAAGTACGTTCTGGTTTCGGGAGGTAAGTTTTTTTTTTTTCCCCTCAACTTTTTTTTCAGTGCCGGTCAAGGCCCAACAAAGGAAGAGATCAAGTGCTAACAAGGTTCATTATAGGTGTTATTAGCGGCATCGGAAAGGGCGTTATCGGTATATATCCATCATGATTCGAATTTTAAAAGGCCATTTGTTTAACACATCACAGCCTCGAGTACGGGCTTGCTGCTCAAGACCCTGGGTGCCCGCGTCACCTCCATCAAGATCGATCCCTACATGAACGTCGATGCAGGCACTATGGCCCCTACTGAGCACGGAGAGGTTTTTGTGCTCAACGATGGTGGAGAGGCTGATCTTGATCTGGGTAACTACGAACGTTACCTGGGCGTCACCCTCGGACGGGATAACAACATCACCACCGGCAAGGTGTATAAGCATGTGATTGAGAAGGAGCGTCGGGGAGATTACCTTGGACGTACTGTACAGATTGTCCCCCACTTGACCGATGCCATTCAGGACTGGATCGAGCGTGTTGCCAGAACTCCTGCGGATGACACCAACGAGCAGCCTGATGTGTGTGTCATCGAGCTGGGCGGTACCCTCGGTGACATTGAGAGTGCTCCTTTCGTTGAGGCTCTTCGTCAGCTTCGTCGTCGTGCTGGCAAGGACAACTTCCTTCAGATCCACGTCAGTCTTGTTCCTGTCATCGGGAACGAACTCAAGACCAAGCCTACTCAACAGGCCATTCGTGATGCCCGCTCTGCTGGTCTGAGCCCCGATCTCATTGCTTGCCGTTGTGAGAAGCCTCTTGATCGTGCTACTATTGAGAAGATCGCCATGTTCTGTCAAGTTGAATCCTCAGAGCACGTCATTGGTGTCCACAACGTCAGCTCTACCTACCACGTTCCCCTGCTCCTCGAGCAGCAGGGCTACCTGCGCGTTTTGGGAGATATCCTGAAGCTTCAGCAGACCGTACAGATTCCTCGTGAGCTCTACGCCAAGGGCCAGTCCACTTGGAAGCAGTGGAAGGCCCTTACCACCTCACAGGAGCACACATTCGACACTGTCGACATCGCCCTTGTTGGTAAATACGTCACCCTTCACGATTCCTATCTATCTGTCATTAAGTCTCTCGAGCACGCATCCATGGCTGCTCGCAGAAAGCTCAACATCATTTGGGTCGACGCCTCTCACCTTGAGCATGCTTGCCGGGACACTCACCCCCAAGAGTACCACAAGGCTTGGCACGACGTGACCACTGCCCACGGTATCCTTGTTCCCGGCGGTTTCGGCACTCGTGGTACCGAGGGAATGATTCTTGCTGCCGAATGGGCGCGTACCAAGAATGTCCCCTACCTCGGAATCTGTCTAGGTATGCAAATCGCAGTCATCGAGTACGCTCGTCATGTCTGTGGCCTTGAGGGAGCCAACTCTGTTGAATTAGACGACAAGGCTGCTCACCCAATTGTTGTCTACATGCCCGAGATCGACAAGGTCAACCTGGGCGGTACCATGCGCCTGGGCTCCCGTCCTACACTCTTCCAAGATAACTCGGAGTGGTCCAAGCTCCGTGCTCTTTATGGCATCGAGCGTACTTCTATTGATGAGCGCCACCGTCACCGTTACGAAATCAACCCCGAGTACATCGACCGTCTTCAGGCGGCTGGTATCCACTTCATTGGTAAGGACGACAAGGGTGAACGTATGGAGATCGTGGAGCTGCCAGACCACCCCTGGTTTGTTGGTGTTCAATTCCACCCCGAATATCTGTCCCGCGTCCTGGCCCCTAGCAAGCCTTTCTTGGGTTTCGTCTCCAGCGCTGCGGGTGTTTTCGACGAAGTCATGAAGCTGTCTCAAGCCACTGAAGCTGACAAGCTCACAAATGGCGTTGACAACATCGTCATCTAATCCTTTTCCTCCAATGGCTTTATGGTGTAACGGCAATTTTCTTTCCTCATTTCACAACCCTTCATCTTTTTTTTGAATTCTGGCATGAACGGCAAAAGGCGTATGAACCATCAAAAATATATTAGACAGGGGGTGGACAGCATGAATTGTAATGCTTTCAAATAGAACAATTCACTCAGCGATACAAGTACAACATACTTAACAATTCTTGAAATATCTTCCTGTAATCTCTACTTTTAATACTCATTCAATAATATATTCAGAGCATGTAACAATGATGCCCTAGTTTATATTGACACCTCAGGTTCATGGTGTCAATGTTACCCAATGCAGACTAGCGCAGGTGGGCTGCCCGCTCTTCTATCTTCTCTATTTATTATGATGAGCTCTTTGTATCCCCGGCTCTCAATCCATCTTTTTGTCTGCAAAGCTCATCCTCTGCAAGACACTCTCTTCTTGTCCCCTGCATATCGGGAATTTCTAGATTTATCCCAATTACCGTCGCCTGCACTTTCTCACACCTTTTCTTCCTTTCATTTTTTTTGTTGATACCCCCACGTTCGGTGAAAATGGCGGATGCGCTTGGAGCTCTGTTGGAGGCAAGCTTGGACCCAAGACGGAACAAGGAGGGTAAGTGGCTGAGACTATCTTCAAATCGAGAAATGAGATTAATATGGCTAATGATTTCTTTCAATTGTAGCCGAGCTCGCCCTTCGACAGGAAGAACAGAAGCCAAACTTTTCCCTACAACTCCTCCAGATCACGGCATCCGCTTCCCATCCCTACAACATTCGTCTTGCCAGTGCTCTTTGCTTCAAGAACTTCATTAAGCGAAACTGGACCAATGAAGACGGAAACTATAAGCTTCCGGAGGCGGAGGTTGCGACCATCAAGCGTGAGCTCATCACCTTGATGATTTCCATGCCTGCGGGTATCCAAACGCAACTCGGTGAGGCCGTCAGTGTCATTGCCGACAGTGATTTCTGGGAGCGCTGGGATACTCTTGTGGATGTGAGTGACTCTTATAGTGGAATGTTACCTGCTATGCATGTGGACTGGACTGATTGGATGTTTTCTTTTTTTTTGAATCTAGGACCTGGTTTCCAAACTTTCACCCTCTGACCCTGCGGTCAACGTTGGTGTGCTGCAAGTCGCACACTCCATTTTCAAGCGCTGGCGTCCACTTTTCCAATCCAACGAGTTGTATGTGGAGATCAACCATGTTTTGGAGAAATTTGGCACACCTTTCCTTTCCCTCTTCGAGGTAAGTTTGCAGTTACACTTCCTAAATGGCATTCTTCAAGTGCTGCGGGATAGCCTGTGCTAACTTATGTTTTTTTTTTCATTCCATTAGTCCCTGGATAACTACCTCGAACAAAATAAGGGCAACAAGGAGAACCTGACCCAAGGTTTTACGCAACTTAACCTGATGGTCAAGCTGATCTACGATCTGTCCTGCCATGACCTTCCTCCCATGTTCGAGGACAATATTGCCGCCGTTGCGACCATTCTTCTGAAGTATCTGACATACGATAACCAACTGTTACACACGGATGATGACACAGAGGCTGGATTGTTGGAGTATGTGCGCGCGGGTATCTTTGAGGTCCTGACCTTGTATGTCCAGAAGTTCTTGGATGCCTTCGGCCCTCACGTTGGGCAGTTCATCCAAAGCTCATGGAACTTCTTGACTACCATTGGTCAAGAGACCAAGTACGATATCCTTGTCAGCAGAGCTCTGCATTTCTTGACATCGGTGGCCAGTATGCCAGAGCATGCTGTTGCTTTCCAGGCCGAGGAGACGCTGAGCCAGATTATCGAGAAGGTCATCTTGCCCAACGTCAGCTTGCGTGAGTCGGACGAGGAGCTTTTCGAGGATGAGCCTATCGAGTTCATCCGACGGGACTTGGAAGGATCCGACAGCGAGACTCGACGTCGCGCCGCAACTGACTTCTTGCGTCGTCTGGCTGAGAAATTCGAGGAATCAGTGACCAAGGTTGTTCTCAAGTATACCGAGCACTACTTGGCCGAATACGCCAAGGACCCTGCGTCAAACTGGAAGGCCAAGGATACAGCTACCTACCTTTTCTCCGCTATTGCAGCTAAGGGTGTGGCAACCTCTACTCATGGTGTCACCGCGACCAACACCCTGGTCAGCATTACCGATTTCTTCCAGCAAAACCTCGCTGCGGATCTGATCACGGATGATGGAATTCACCCCATCCTCAAGGTTGATGCTATCAAGTATCTCTATACTTTCCGCAGTATCATCACAAAGGAGCAGTGGCAGGGTGTGCTCCCTGTACTTGTTAAGCACTTGGCCTCTGACAACTACGTGGTCTACACCTATGCTGCTATTGCAGTGGAACGTGCTCTCTTCCTCAGCGATGGCCAGGGCCAGCCTGTCATTCCTCCTACCGAGATTACCCCTCTGGCCAAGGATCTCCTGGAACACATCTTCACATTGATCCAGAAGGACCCTGCTCCTCAAAAAGTCCAGGAGAATGAGTTCCTGATGCGCTGTGTCATGCGTGTGCTGGTTGTCATTCGTGAGGGTGTTGTTCCTTTCACCGACACCGTGCTCCAGCGTTTCATTACCATCACCCAGATTATCAGCAGCAACCCCAGTAACCCGCGGTTCTACTACTACTTCTTTGAGGCCATGGGTGCCTTCATTCGGTATGCTCCCATGCTATTTTGATAAATCATGTTCAATTCACTGACAGATAGCAGTTATGCGGCCCCTGCCGACCCTGCTAAGCTTGAACAAGCTTTCTATGCTCCCTTTGCCGGCATCCTGCAGGGTGATGTGCAAGGTAAGGCAGGATATTCCGTCCAAAGCTTTAAGCATAAGACCGTTGCTAAAACACTCCCGCAGAATTCATGCCCTATGTTTTCCAGCTGTTCGCAGCCCTATTGGAGGCCAATTCCTCTGCGTCCCTTCCTTCTTACTACCAAGAACTGATTGGTCCCATCCTCATGCCTGTTATGTGGGACTCACGAGGCAACATCCCTGCGCTTGTCCGCTTGCTCGCTTCTATTATTCCTCGTGGATCGGAATATATTGCGCAGCAAAACCAGATCGAGCCTATCCTAGGTATCTTCCAAAAGTTGGTCTCGACCAAGGCCAACGAGGGCTATGCGTTTGATTTGTTAGAGACAGTTGTGGAGAGCTTCCCTCCGTAAGTCTTTGCCTAACTCCCTTTAACAACGTGGAATGATGAACTAACGTCCCGAATTAGAACTGCGTTGCAACAGTACTTCGTCTCTATTATGCAGATCATCATGCAGCGTCTGCAAAACTCCAAGACCGAAAACCTGGCTGTTCGCTTTGTCCGGTTCTACCACTTTGTCACTGCCCACGATGACAAGGGCTATAACCCGGATTTCATCATGCAGGTTACTGAGCAAGTGCAGCAAGGGTAAGTCAAGCTTCATGCACAATTTCTGGCTGTTACTAATTCATCAATTGCAGTCTTTTCACGCCTGTCTATCTGAATGTGATTCTCCAAGATACACAGAAGCTTGCTCGACCTTTGGATCGCAAGACGGCTGTGCTGTCTCTCACCAAGACTGTTGCTGATTCCGAGGCTTTCGCCACCAAGTACTCGCAGAAGGGTTGGGGATTCACGGTCAATGCCCTGTTGAAGCTACTCGAGCTTCCGCCCGATGTCACCCACAAGGATGACGTGAATGCGGAAGTTGACATTGACCAGATGTCATTCGGAGTTGGCTTTACCCCTCTGAACACAATTCGTAAATCACCAACAGACCCCTGGCCCCAAACCGGAGCGGACCTGAAGGTTTGGGTGGGTTCTTACCTCAAGGAGGCGGACAAGAAGCACAATGGCCGTGTCTCACAGATGGCACAAACTCGTCTCGATGATCAAGCCAAGGCGGTGCTGGGCAGCTACATTGCTTAAACCAGCCCTTTAACTTGCCTTGCTTGCTTCGATTTTGAGAAACCAACCAGATCAAAAATAAAAAATAATGATGCATGGTGGAGATGAGGAGGTTATTTAAACCATTTGGTGGAGGCGAGTTATGCAATTACGAAAGTTTAGATTTAGGGTCTAGCTGGTCTACATAGGATCCATTGGATATGCCGGGTGGTCTCTGTCTAATGAATGAAGTTCATGTCGTTTTCTTAGATTATGCTTTGTGCGATACTATACGATACTGTGTTATGCTATGTTACTAGAAACTGCATAAATGAAGTTGTGTGGTGGAGACATTCCTAAATATACATAACTCTACTCCACACACCTGTGTATAAAACTCGGACCCTCGGCTTGATGGGATCAGCAGATAAGCAGAATATACATTGAGTCAATCAGCTTGATAAATACTCCCGAGTACGAGTCTTTATCAAATAGCCCTCTTATTTGAGTACTCTTCTCTTCTTTCTACTTAATTAGTTAATAATATACCAAGAGTAAACAGTACATAATGCATCCCTCGTATTCGTATTCCGTAGCACCGCCTGATTCTGCCAGTGCTACCCTCCGTTGAACCTCCGAACTTTTTCGATTTCCCTTCAATCCTCATTCCTAAACACTTCTTCCTAAAATTCAAGTCTTTATCTTTACCCTCATTCATACTCAGACTATCTTTAACCATTTGAGTACTTGGAATACTCTACTTAACCCCTCTTCATCCGCCAAACCTCAGTCCAACCCTCAACCCTTCGATTCGCCGTCTCATTCCAACTGGCTCTACCTGACTGCGCCACCAAAACATTCCTAATTCGACAAATTGGTATCGTTTCTTCGTTGATCATCATTATCACGACCTGAGACTTTGAAACTTCCTTGTGGATCCTCAATCCGCTTATCGAGAAAAGCCACCGCGCCAAGCCGTCAATCCCCCCCCCCCCCCCCCCCAACGTGATCAGGGGCCGAAAAATACAACCTCAACTTCTTAGGATTTCCCTCCATTCCAGGTCTTGATCACAGAAGAAAGACACACCTTTCACCCAACGGGCTAAATCAATCCTACCGACAACACCCTCCACAACCCCGCATACCCCTATTTACATCGCCAACATGAGTGCCCTCTGGATTCTGACAAGCCTTATCCGATGGATTCGGTTAAAGATCTATCAATATGAGGTGACATTCGCCATTTACATGTTGACTCCTACAGAGAAGTTCATCTTCAGTACGTATCTCCCCACAAGCAAAGAGCTGGAACCCCTCCGCCCTCTTTGCTGATATCTATACTGTCAGCGTGACAATCACTAATTCCTTCTTGAACAGACTCCCTCCTACTCACCCTCGTCACGATGATTGCCGCCGGTATCTACATCTACCTTCCCGATCACCTCCGTTCGATCTATGGTCACCTGTATTACTATGCGGTCGGTGAACGGCCTTTCATCTCCTCCCGACTGGGCTCAATAAGTTCTGTCTTCGGTGAGAGTCCGACGGCTGGCTTGGAGGTTGTTTATGAAACTGCTAAGAATGCTGCAACTGCGACAACGACTCAGCTTGCTGAATTGTGATGCAAATACATTCATTGCATGGGTAGTAGTTTCGTCTGGTTTTGGTCGAGACTGCTAGACATCAACCCCATTACTGGCAAGCAATTGAGAAAAAAAAAAGGTCTTTCGTCAGGCTAGGAATTCTTCTTCAGTGTCTATTCTTATCTCCATGTGGAGTTTATTCTTATTCTTATTCCGTCTGCCATGATGCTTATGCCATTCCGGCCGGCCGGCGCATTCGAGGCGTTTTATGTTCTTCTTCGCCCACGCTTAGGCTGTCGAGCTGCAGGTGGGACTTATCGATATTAATGGTATTAATGGTTGCAAGAAAGGGCGTTGGTGGTTTTTTATTCCGGCTTTTTCATTTTGTCTTTGCAATGGCCAACATGTGCATACTTATGAGCGCAGAGACTTATCAATAAATGATACCCTTCTGTGTTGCCAAGCGAAGTAAATGGACATAATTAATAGTAATTATAATTATCATTATCAATTTCAAGTGAAGACATGCATTGTGCGGTCATAACGAATAAATTATTCCAATGTGTCAATGACATCCGCAGATAGTAGGTGAACTATACAATTTCCATCTGGCAACTTAAAACTATTAACAATGAACAATCTTCAAACCCCAATATCCCATAACGCCCGATATGCCCAGAGTAGAGTGTTATACAAACAACAAACGCAGTACCACAAGTGTAACTCCACTCCTTCATGCAACACAGTCTGCAATTCCTGCGCTCTGACAGTCAAAACGAACCATCGCGTAATGCAGTCTCAACAAGCAATTTCGTCCCCGCACTGCCATTTCCCCTTCTGGTTCCCAAATTTCCCATTCCTCAAAAAGCCCTTCGCATCCGCGCAACAATAAAAATCCTCATTGTTCCTGAGCCTGAGCCTGGGCCTGAGCTTGAGCAGCAGCAAGAGCTTCACGCTCTTTCTCCGCACGCTCACGCTTAATAGCATCGACCATTCGCATCCGAGCTAACTCCTTATCAATCTCCTCCTTATCAAGTGGGATTTTATGCGATTGTTCAGCGGAGGGCCAGAATCCCTTCACACTGAAACGGTCGTCGAGATTTGTACCGAAGTAATACATCCATCCGATTGGGAAGAGGACGTACATTCCGAACTTAGAAAAAATCAGCAATGAATTGGAGATATAGCGAGGGAGAAGGCAAGGTTCAGAGGGGTGCCAGAATATTGGATTCTCGTCGTGGCGCATTTGCTCACCTTGAAGACTTCCAAGTTGCCGCCTTGGAGTTTGCGGAGGATGGAGGACATGGTGATTTCAGTGAAGAATAATGAGCTGGGGACTCAGTCTCTGAATAGCTACACTCGTAAATCAAGGACAAGTGCTGAATATGTTTTTAGACAGCAACAGAGTTGAGTATTTCCAATGCTAACAGTCGCACCAAACGGGACGATCGGATTGTCTGATGTCCGGCAGAAAAAGGAAGGCGGTAAACCAACTCTTCACCACCAATCAGAAGTGGTCATTTGCAAATGCGGCAAACCAGTCAAACACTGCAAACTCTCTGGTCGATTAAATCAACAATCACCTGACTTCTGCCGCGGGCCTCGGCTGTTCCGCCGTTTCCCCCGCAAAAACGACGAGAGCCTCGCGGCCGACGAGATTATTTTGTATTTGTATTTGTATTCTCTCTTTTTCTACTTCCATAATAGCCTACATCTTTGCAATTGAGTTATTATCTTCAGATATAAAACCTTCATCCATTTGTGAACTATTACAATGTCCAACGAACAGCTCATCACCGTCACTTACCAAGATCGAGTCGCGATCATCACCCTCAATCGTCCAGACAAGCTCAATGCCCTGAACGTCGACCTATACTACCTCCTCGGCGAGCGTCTTCGCGAAGTCGACAAGCGCGACGATATCTACATTACCGTGTTAACCGGTACTGGCCGCTTCTTCTCAGCGTACGTACCCAGTCACATTCTCCTTGAATATACAAATCAAATCTAACAACTCCCCCAGCGGCGCAGATGTAACAAGCTCCCGACCTAATGGAGACCTCAACTCCGGCGTCCGACGTGAAATCGTCAAAGGTTTCGTCGCAAATAACACCGACGTAACCCGTACATTCTACAACCATTCTAAGATCCTAGTCGTGGCCTTAAACGGTCCAGCCGTCGGTCTATCCGCAGCCCTAGTCGCCCACGCAGACTTCATCTACGCCGCTCCACATACTTTCCTCCTAACACCCTTCTCCTCTTTGGGCCTCGTCGCCGAAGGCGGCGCAAGCCGCGCCTTCGTCGAACGTCTCGGTATCGCAAAAGCAAACGAGGCATTGCTGATGAGCAAGCGAATTCCAATCGAAGATCTGGTATCAACCGGATTCGTGAATAAAGTTCTTCAAGCTCCTTCTGGCAAAAAGGATGATTCGGAAGGATTTTTGAAGGTTGTTCTTCATGAGGTTGAGGAGAGATTGGGAACTCACTTGAATCAATCTAGTTTGTTGAAAATTAAGGAGTTGGTTAGGAGGCCCGAGAGGGAAATTCTTGATCGTCAGAATGGATTGGAAGCGTTTATGGGTCTTGAGAGGTTCCTGAGTGGAGTTCCTCAGGAGGAGTTTAGGAAGTTGGCCTCTGGTGAGAAGAAGCATAAACTATAGGTTGTGATTGTACTTCGTACTGGTTGATTGGGAACTCTTGCTTTGTACATAGATAGACTTCTCGGAGGTCTTAGTTTATTCAATCAATATTCGAGATCTCTCGTGATATCTTTTCATTCGGACCAGCGTTGTTGAAATTCGTCGATATTAATGTTGTATCACATATTATTTTCATCATTCATAGTCCGTAAACGGACTACTCTTCATAATGAGTCTTGGTATTGGTGCCGGAACGATATTAGGCTCCACCCATGAAGACTACTCGCAACTAACCATCAGTGGAGACTTCCAAAATGAAAAAGGAATAGTCTAAAGACCCATCAGACGGGATTCAGAATCTCAAAAGCCCAGCCTAATTCTGTATAGCACGTGGTTCAGTTTGATTGCTTAAAGCCGCAATGTAATATATAGATCAGCAATCCAGATCAGCGCAGTCTTCGTAATGCCAAGTCTAGATTCCTACAGTACATGTGCACAACAAATCATGCAGGAACCGAAATCATGATACTCCATTAGCAAACACGCCAAAGATGATTTGCTACAAACCCCCGACAAGAATATCCATTGCCCTTGATTCGCAAGCCTCTTGGCACATCTCCATCCAGAACCTGCCAGGCAGAAAGTAAAGGAGAGTGATGTTAACCGTTTAATAATGATTGACACCTGGTTTTTCGTTCCTAGGGAAAGTCAGCGATGATCTTTGTAGGGCTTGGAAGATATCATTGGATCTACATCGCATCATCTGATCGACTGATTCAAGTACCCCATAGAGTATCCATTTGCTTCCGTCGATCCGATTCCTAAATAGGAGGTTTCTGGAAGGGAAGTATACTATAAAAACCCATTCCCTCCTTTGTCAAATGCTCACAATTGCCAATTATTCAGACTTCTTTCTGTCATCACATATCCTCTGCCAATATGCGTCTTACATTCCTCGTCCTTGCCCTTACTGGCCTCTCCATGGCCGCCAAACCGGTATGAACTTCTTAGACTTCTTTACAAGGGGAGAATGGATTCTAATCATGTTATAGCTTGGTCCCGGTGCTACTTGCAAGAAGGACGGTAGCTTGGGAACTTGCAAGTCGAACATTTGCGTGGTACGTGCTAGACAATCCTCCATCCACGTAGGTCTAATACATCAGCTAATGAAACAAACAGCAAGAAAAGAATGCCGACACTGGAAAGTGCAAATAAATGATATCCAAAAGGATGATTGGATAATGGGAGTTAATTGACTACATATCAAAATAAATCGTGTACTATGCGAAATTGAATCATCTTGCCTTTCCATCCATTTCCTGGCTTTTCCTTGTTCACCAGATGACATCTCTATATATCCATATGCTCACCCATAACCGGTTTAATGATCCACGTGGAACTTCGGAATACGACGTAAGTTCAATAATAGCTTCGTTAATGGGGACGTCGACGTAAACGACCCACGAGGGTCTTCTGCAGATCATTGCTGAAGTTCGGACCGAGGAACTATGGGGTCAGGGGTTATCCAATCAGATGGTGATATTTGGATACCTTTTGCCCCTGAATAAGGAGAGGAATATGCTAGAATGAAAGAATCAGCCTTGGAGGGCTGAGTTTTGACCATTTTACAACTTTGTATGGAGTGAGTTCGATTCCGGACTATCGAACCAATATCGAATTCAAGGCGGATCATAAGGGTTTCTATTGTAATAATTTTGACCATAATCAGATAATGCGAAATAAAAATGTCTTTTTTCCTGGTCTAGATGCAGTCATGATTGTTTTTCCAAATATGTAAACGCCAAATACCCACATTCAACTCCATCAGTACTCCATCCCGCAGAAGCGGACTCTAGCTTACTCCGAGTCACTGCTGTCTGCCCGTTGCTCATTCATCTGCTTCTGGAGAATATCCTGCCACTTCCCCATAAACTCACTCATACCACCAGGACCCGCAAGTGAAGCATCGACCAATTCCCTTGGTACCTTATGAGCCGAATATTGCGGTGTTGAAAATGAGTATGCTTCCGGGTCATTCTTTTTGATAAGACGGAACTCCGGCAAGAAAGGAGCAAATTCATCATCTTCTCCACCCAGACCCTTGGCAGTAACGTCATCAAGGTCTTCCTCTTCAGAAGAGGATTCAGACTCATCAACAGGTTCACCCTGAGCATTCAATTCCGTGACACTGCCGTCGTGAAGAGAAATACGTACAACACCCTCAGCCATATCATCCTCTTCCTCAAACCCAACCGGATCCTTCATCGTCAAAATCTCAAGCCAGCTGAAAAGAAGCGGGTCTGTCCGTTGAGCCCAGGGATTGATATCAATCAACCAAATTCGTTGATGCGGCGCAGGAATATATACATCAAAGACGAAATTCGGGTCTGGGAACGTATCCCGTAGTTTCTCATCGAAGAATGATTGAATACGGGAACGAAGCATGTCGCGCATCGGGAAGAGGAAGTCGAAGTGATTCTGGTCTCGTTGACACATGCAAAGTAACTTGCGATTGCGGACAAAGCATCGGAACTCCAGAGAAGGATTGAAGTTGACATATTTGCGTAAGACTAGGTGGTAAGGTACTTCCGGTAAAGGTCCGTCTGGGAAGGAATCTCCATTGGCGGAGGGATCAGTAGCATCGTTTTGCTGGTCAGGAACGCAGTCATCGAAAGGGTGGTCGAGATCATGGGTAATAAAGTCACTACTTTTGAGTAGGAGGTAAATGTCATTTGGGGTTTGGCATTTTGTGTCGTTTGTCGCAGACATGAATGTTGCATCTTTGGGAGCGCTCCAGTTCAATTTCGGCGTGACTTTGCCGAACTCGGAGATGATGCTTTTCACTTGATCGTGAACTTCGGGCCATTCTATCGATGGATCCTCCTCTTCTTCGCCATCGTCTGAAAATGTATCGTAGTCGTCGTCTTCGGTCCGAGGGCGGTTTTCGGGGGGTAGAAGGATGCCGTCGGCACGTAGGTAGGAGACGAAGTTTTCGGGCAGAGAGATGACCTTTGACTTGGGCGTTAAAGTGCGGTATCTAGTAATTTATTAGAACACTCCATTTCTTCGAGATGTGTAGTAATATATTTCAGCCTACCGCGGATGCCAATCATGATATGAGCAATGCAGAATATGCGAATATTTTATGGGTGGAAATGGCAAACGATCAGGGATATCGTTAGAGGCCGACTCGGCTGATATATTTTCAGACTCCATCAAGGGCATTTTGAATGTTGTCTGACGAGAATGTAATTATATAAAAAAGAAAAAAAAGCGACGAGGGGAAGACGCGGGGATCTTTTTGAGTCACCTGCCGATAAGAGATAGCTGACATAAGCACAGCACGGGCTGATTTGGTCTCAACGCGGCGTCGACTTCCTCAGAAAGAACAACTTCGCAAGTCGCAAGTCGCCAGTTGCCAGAATGGCCCCCGAGGCTCCAGATCCTCAGAGCCTAAAATCATGGCAGGATGCTTTTCAATATCCAATTCCAACGGTCCGCCGGGTGGAGCAGGAATTGCGACGAGATATCGCAAGCAATAAGGAGAAGCTCCGAGCTCTCGTGGGGTAAGTTGGACTCGCCATGGAGCATGGTATATCTTCAATGATGATTGACTTGGAACTGTGATGTTATAGTACTCGGTATCGAGAGCTGGTTGGTACAGCTGAAACTATTGTGGAGATGAACAAAGACATTCAAGAGGTGGATACGATACTGGTTGATATTGGACGCCGATGTAATCCGCGATTGGTGGAAAAGAAACACCAGCATGCCCGACAAATGAAGCGTGATGCTACAGAGAAGGGTATGTTGAGATGGAAGTATCATGTCTATCAGCATATATGAATGCTAACACCGTTGGACTAGACGCCGACAAACACTCATTTGGCGCCCAACTGGCGCTTCTTCACCGGTCTACAACATCAATTGCACGACTTCTCCGACGACGGGCATCGCTTTTGTTAGTGGCCAAGATTCTGGTAGTCTCGCGCCTTCTACACAAGACCCTTTCTCAACATGATTCGACTCCGCCATTCCTCGATGATCTCCGCAAACAATTAGCATCTTTGCGCAATACTCTTCTGAACCGAATTGATAAACGTCTGGCCTCCCCAAATGCCACCGAAGATGTAATTATCGAATCTCTGGCGGCTTTTTGTCTGGTTTCGACCCCTTCATCTGACGACGCCATCCACAAATTCCACCAAGTGCGTCTTGGCGTCATCACCGCCCAACTAGAAGCGTCGCGTGAGAACATTCCTAAAACGCTCCGTCTTCTCGTCAACACTCTCCAAATGTCTAAGATTCTGCGGTCCCGCCAGTTTACCGATGTACTATCGAAGCTGAAGTCCAGGCCTGTCCTGTCTGACCCGGAGATTCGCAGCCTGGATGGTCTAGAGCTTGATATTCTTGGCCGTTTTGCCGCCTCGGGCGTTATCAATTTCACGCCTTGGGTCAAATTAAGCGATTTAAGCCGTAATGAAGGACTAGACTCAATCAGGGAGTGGTCATTGATGGCATTTGAGAAATTCTCTGAAGGCTGTCAAAAAAGCCTTGCTCAGAGCAATGATTTTTCAGAACTTCTGGCACTGCGTGCGGAGACCTACGAACTTTGGCTGGAATCGTGGGGATCGACTATAATGCATCGCTCGATCAATGTGCTTGACCGTCTTCGTGATGTTTTCAACGACAATCTCAAACGCGTGCTAACCTCCAAGGTCGAGACAATTGACGGGCTTGTTGGCCATATCACTTCCACCATTTCCGAATGGGAAAGCTCAGCTCATCACTCCTCGAATGGGTCACTTTGGGACTCTGATATTATCAATGCAGACTACTCAGATGGCGCTACAGCCTTCAGGCAGTCTGTTATTGAGAGACTCCTTGGTCGGGATGCCAATGTTTCCGCCGCTTTGGAAAAGTACCAGTCATGGCTCGGCTCTTTCCGGGATATCAGTGAATCTATTGGCTCTCTTAAACGGCTCAGGTGGACCGATATCCTGGTTGGCAGTGAAGTTGAAGATGAAGATATCAATGTCACGCCTCAGCTCAACGAGGATGATCCAAAATTGTTATCTGATTCACTGCAAACTGCCATGCGCCAGGCATTCTTAACACTCCAGACTTCATTCAGCGAGGCCTTCAATGCCTTTGGATCCTCGTATCAAAGCGAGAAGGCCACATTCATGCTCCGGCTCATCCGCCTTGTACGTCGTGATATTCCTACCGGTCTCCTTTCAGACGACTTCCTCTTCTCTAGGGATGTTGTCCCTGAATTACAAAAACTGCTTGCCGCAGAAATCGCAACTCAAACCGATTCCCTATCCTTTGTTTCATCGAGCAACACTCAACCAGATACAAATAAACTGAAAATTGTTCCTGGTCGAACGCTTTGGGAAGGCGATCCCGCAACGCCAGTGCAACCATCGCCTAACGCCTTCAAATACTTGCGTCGTCTGACAGCCATTATGGACGAACGTGGATCTGACTTGTGGGATCCATCGACCGTGAAAGTCCTGAAAGAAACACTACAGAAACAATTGGAAGGCAAGATCAACACCACACTCGAGGAGTTAGAATCATGGAGCTCTCCAGACAAAACTAGCGAATCATCCGAGACTAAAGATGACTCTACCAAGACGAATGAGAAGCCAGATGAATCCGAAGACAAGTCAAACGGAGAAGACACCAAGGCAAATGATTTCGATAACTCTCGAGCTGATACAATTCGAGACTGGAAGATCCAACTCTTCTTCGATGCTATCTATCTAGCTTGCATGCTAGGTGACCCATCCCAACTGGGAGACGTCACAACCCGCGTGCAAAAGAGTGCCGAACCAAACCCGGACATGCTGAAGACGATGAAGACGATGGCCGAAGAATATTGGAAGCGGACTGAACTTTTGTTTGGTTTATTGGCACAGCGATAAATCTATGTCCATGGCATTTACATTATTAGCGTTCTACTTAGCATGATACTGCTCTTATAATGATCAGCACTTCGAGATTTCTTACCACTCTATGAAATGTATAACTCATACTTGTACGCTTTAAGGAAGTAGATGAACTTGGAAGAAACTCCGTTTGTATGAGATACTACCTAATTGAACTAACTAAATTAACTAAACTAGATTAGATTCGCTGTGTAACAGCGCGTGGTGAGGAGTCAGTTCCATGAGGTGGTGCGAATGATTGGAAGCCTTGGTGTTGAAATAACTTAAAGTTAGAATGATTGAGTGAGAAACGAGATATTCAATCAGACATTCAAGGCATCCAGTCTAGGACTCTGGTCTTGCATTTCCTTTTTTTTCTTGTTTCTTGTGGTAATGGTTCCTCTTTGCTCGAGATCTCACCCGAAAACATTACTCGTAAAATATGGTTCCAGATCACACTCAATATCATAAAGCGATGCAATTTGATGCAATTTGCTGACGCGGCTTGGATTGAGTGTTTGGATAAGATGCTTGTGGTGGAGAGTTGTTGAGAGTTGCCAGGACACACTCATCAGAGATCACAAAAGGTGTTAGTCCATCTAGACAGCTCGACGGTGGCTATCGACGTCGGAATCCGCGAAGGAATGCGCAACGATGTTCATGGTTGAATAGGAGTTGGACATAGGCTAGTCTTGCGACTGAGTCACTAGGTCCCGAAAAAATAAGGATTGACAGATTGAGAGCTCTTTCTTGATCTTTTGTATGGTAGTGTATGGTCGTTCCTAGTTGGTGGAGTGATTTGTCTGCTTAATTGCGATGACGAACGAGAGTGTAGTGGACTAGACTTGCCCAGTAGAATGACAGGGCAAAGACACTCTTGATTTTGATTTTCAGTGTGAATCCAGGTCATGATGATGGTTCGGGCGTAGTGATTTCTTTTTCAGTTTTTCCGTTTTTCTATCTTTTCCTGTAGTTTTTCTCATTTTTGCGCGGTCATGATGCTCATTGGTGGTATCAAATGCACCTTGCTTGATGCTTGGACTTTTTCTTTTGACTTGATCTTCTCTTGCTTCGCTGTCCTCCGGATTCATTTCAATATCGAAGGAACTATCGATATAGATAATTGGTTTTTGCGGCCGTGCATGGACTGTAAGGTGATGCTCGAATATTCAGTGTAAAAACAAACCATGGTGATGGTTCGTCTGTCGTGATCTTATCTATCGGTTCAGTTGTGCCTTCTTTCGTTTCTTGCCCGCGTACTCTGTTTCTGTGCATGGGTTGGAAGGTGAAGTCCTCGAATCCACCTTCGATTCAATTCAATTCAATTCAAAGTTCAATTGAATTTCTACATTCCCGATGTGCACAGGAATTCTGACGTGTTATTCTGTGAAGCCATCATCGAGATTTGCTTGGATCCTGGAAGCCGCATGATCGACCTCGGCCATGCGTTCCAACGAACCCTCAATAAATTGCTCGAGCCCTGCCGGCCCATCTGATGAAACAATTGCTCTCGCTGAGTCCAAAGTTAACTCCAGACCCGCATTTTCAGACTTCTTCGTTAAAGACCATAGTTCTTTTCGAATCTCGTCGAGCTTTTCCAGGTCTGTGGGTGGTAGGTCTTTGTTCTTGAAGAGCTGCTTAAGTTTCGTCTTCATGCGTGCAAGTTTGTCGACGAAATTCGCTTGTTGAACAACAAGCTCGTGTCCGCGAGTGAATAACACATAGCGGATTTGAATATCGATTGCTCTGCTTTCAGCGAACTTTTCTCTCTCTTCTGCTGATAGTATCTCTGTGCATATGCCGTACAACTTGATATTGGCCCTGCCTTCAACGGTTTGTTCCATTTCACGACGTCCTTCGAGTATATTCTGCACCAGTTTCCACCGCTTCTGAAGGATTATTGCATTTTTTGTCTCTTCGTCGGAGTATTCATCGGCCTGGAATGATTCAACAAACACAGGAGGTAGAGATTCGAAATCTGAAGCGACACGTCCATTCCCGTTCCCAATGCATTCTGATACTTTCAGTATTGGATTTTCCCGATTGACGAAAGGCGAGAAGTAGATTGGTGCCGTTGATCGATCGTCGAGTGTGACAACCCGCAAATTGTTCTTGCCTTTGTAGTATCCGAAGACGGCCCTCGCAGCTTCCCGCAGTTTTGCTGGGCCTTGGACAGATGTAGTCCAGTTGAACGGTGCCACTGTCATCAAGGTCTTGCGGTTCATTAGTATTTGGGAAATTGCGAAGTCAACTCTGTAGGGAGCACTTACCTTTGAGATCCGAGCCGAAAAATTGTCAATTCCCTCCGGTCGTTTCGGATAATGACTGAAGTTGAAGATGACAGTAAGAAGCAAATCAAAGACCCGTCTTTTGTGGAGACCCAAGGCCGTGGTCAATGTATGTCCCGAGGGTTTGGATTGCGTTGGTGGTGGACGTGAGTAATTCGTCTCCCTGTCCATAACTTCGAAAATGTCGCAGAACAAGACGAGCACCTGGTCCATGAGTTTTATGCACATAGCTCGATCTCTCTCCGAGGGCTCTGCTGCATTCAAAGGAATTGGCGCCATGAAAATAGAATATAGATTCGCATAGGCCCACGAAGTTGGGAGAACGACTGCGTTTCCAGGGTTCATTGCACATAAAAACGCCGTGGCCCCGAATTCCATGACATTGAGAAAGGGATAGGTATTCCAGATGACATTGTTGCGAGCAGTCTTCGAGGCTTCGAGAAATTCCACAAGGGCACTTCCCTATTTGCCACGTCAGTGAATGTATATCAATAAATTGCAATTGATTCATACCAATTCCAGCTTTGCAGGTCCCTCCCTGGCCCTCGGGGCTGCTACATACATCCTCTCAAGAGCAATCAAAGCCTTTTTAGTTGCATTCAACGGGTGGCCCGGGTATGAACTGCGAGACAAGATACAGTTGATTTTCCGCATTAGTGCTCGTCCAAAGACAGTGCCCGTCCCACGACCTAAGAGAAAGGCGAGTTGGACCTGTTCCAGAATCCCAGTGAATGTCTGGATGTCTAGCCAATACCGCTTCATGCGATAAAGAAGATGGTCCTCCCAACAGGCGGCTGCGCATTTCCAGATTGGATTTGAAACCAACTGGGTCTGCATCATCCTGATATCTCGAGGTGAATGCTCCAGTGCGCTGACAAATGTGACCTCGTCTTCCAGACTTGCAATCCAATGCCTTCTGCGTCCTGCAAATGGCTGTTGGAAAGAATATGGCATGCACCTTCGATAGTAGAAATTGGTTAATCGACCGTAGAATTCCGTCAGCTGAAGTAGGGATGCTATCTTTTGACTGCAAATTTCAGCGGTTGGATGTTCATGCTCACGAAAGCATTCACCACTCTTGTCTTTCTTGCAAAATCCACGGATCAAGAAGTAAAGACAGCGGGATGGGAAATGATGTTTGATGAGAATTCTGGCACGCGCATCTAATAGAGAAACAGCCTCGGAAAGTCTTTCTTTGGCCCACTCTATGGCTTGCGCCATGAGATCCTCTAAGGAATCATCCTTGGCCTGGACCGAAATGAATTGGCAATGCTCCGACCAGAAATGCCTGATAAGAGGTCCCCCGTACTGCTCAATCTGGTAGATTCCGCAGACAACCCGAAGAGCCGCAAGAAGTTCTTCTTCATTTTCTAGCTCTTGCACGATGTGTGCACAGCTCTCAAGGAATTCCATCGGTAAGTACTCGCACTTGGACACTTCCATATGCCTTTCTGTCTGAAATCCCACAAATAGCAGGTTGAAAATTGCCCTGAGGTACTGATCCTCGGGCAAAGTCGCAGTATGAGACGTGTCCTCTGGCGAGGTAACAGCCTGAGTATTTTGTCGGTCTTCTACTGTTTTGCCCAGCAGGTCAAAAATGGAAATCCACTGTGACATATGGCGTGGCACCCAAGAGTCAGGGAACGTGTCGCTGAGCCTTTTTATCGCCTCATTTGGCTCTGAGGACATGGCGATCATCCCAGACCTTCTCCAGGTGACGCCAAGAATGTAGAAACTCAACACTTCCTTGAATATTTTGGCATCAACCAGGTCGAGCAAGGCGTATTGGATGACAGTATCGACGGCATCTGGAACGCGCCCACTTGAGACATACAACTCATAGAGCTCGATCCATTTTCCATTGTTGGTGTAATAGGTAACAAGTTCATTTATCATGTCGAATTCCTTGAAGAACTCAATCTTCTCCTCTTCGGAGCCAAGGAGATTGATTGTAGCAACTCTTAGATTCGAGGAAATTCTCCCTTGTTTCAAAAGGATGTTGCAAAGCCGAGAGTACTTCTGTCGAACAGCGATATCGAGATTCTCGGGGTTACTACTCGAATGTGAGTACCAAGTCCAAAAAAGTATAGATGATGCATACCGGTCAAGATAGACTATGAGTTCATCAAACTCACTTCCTTGTCGAAGAACTTCCACAGCCTTCTCAAAGTTCCCACCGACCTCCCAACAATTCGCCGCATATTTGTAGCATTTTCCCATCTCATAAAGCTTTGCAGCCCGTTCGATTTGGCCCTTGTCTTTCCAGATGGCTGTATTGAAGTTAGTTGGTTATCTTAAAAGGCAGTAAGCTGCAGAGATGAAGAAAAGTACTGACCGGCAGCCTCTTCGTATTTGCCAATTTGCTCGTAGCAATCGGCGGCATCTTCGAGCATATTGATCCCACTGAATATTTGAATTGCCTGCTCAAAGTACAATGTGGAACCTTCGCCGTTCGTAAACTTTAGACTTCTTCCTTCCCGGCGAAGATGATATGCCTCTGCACGGTTTGCGTTTTCGCTATCGCCGGCTTTATTGTAGCAAAAGACCGCCTTGTAAACAGGTTAAAAAAGCTCAAATGTCCAGCAAAGATCGATCCTACCTCTTGGTAGTTCATCTGGTCAAAGAGCTGCATAGCCCTCTTTTTCCATTGCTCAGGATCAACAGAGCCACCCGCTCGGAGGGCCTTTAACTTCTCAGTTGTCTGTGATACATGTTAATTAAATGATTTAAGGAAATCGAAGGCAAACTCACTTCGGGGTCTTTGTATCTGGCGACGTCGATGATCAATTGGCTCTTGTTTACAGTGAGTGCTTTCACCAAAGGGTCTATGCTACTCTCGTTGGTCTCCATGAACCAGAGCTGGTTTCTTGCACGGGTGGCGGCGACGTAGAGTTGCTGGAAGAAAAGTTAGTTGTTCCAAACTCTGTATACAAAAATAGTGATTATCGTTTTCAAAGTAGGGAAGCCTCGCCTTCAGCTCTCCACATAGACCCTAAGAGTATCGGATGAGCATTTTTTCCGAGACGATGACCCAATTTCGGAGTCACCTACCGCGTGTTTTTTGGTATCAAATTCTTGAACCTGACTCTGCATCAACAGATGTAAGCATCGGTAACTGCTACCGAGTGAGCTACCACCAAAGAAGTCATAGATCAGAACATCATCGAACTCCATCCCTTTGCTCTCCAGGATGGTGAGTACTAAGGCAATATCCCCGATCTCTCGTTGCAGTTTCGCCTTGTTATCATCGTCCCGAACAAGAATTACTTGCTCTGCGCCGAAGTTTGCAACTTTATCATCCATCTTGACAACGCCTATCATCTTAGACGACAGAACAGAACAATCGAAACCAGCTAGAATGACGGAAGTGTCAGCATTTTCCTGACAGTTGACGCGTTGGACATACCAAATACGATTGGAACTGGCCCATCAAATTGTCCTATCTCAGGGCTCAACTTGTCAATAGTATCAGGGAATCCTGGAAAATATTGTAAGCAGATCGATTGAAACACGACTTTTCAGAAACGTACCATTCCACAGCGCTTGCATTACCCATGAGGCGAATCTGAGGATACCCTGATGAGATCGGTAGTTTCTTGCCAGTAGGAACTGTCCAGGCTTGGCTATGTCTTGCTTGAGTAAATCTGCGGTGGCTGAGTGCTCCTCAAAGAAAGCAGCACGGATCTCAGAAAAGCGAAACACCGAGTCCTTGGAAATACACTGGGCTGTGTCGCCAGCTATCGATTGAAGTCAGTCTCATCTCTACTTAGAATATAAAGTATGGCTTACCTAAATGGATGCCACGAGCGTTGAAGACGGCCTTGAAAAGAAGCACTATGTCGAGGCATCTCAAATCTTGAATCTCTAGAGACGATATATCAGTCATGACTAACCCACGAATCGAGCATCTCTCAGTTAGGTCTCACCGTCCACGTAGATCTCTTCGAAGCATCCACGAAGTCGAGTAGCGAAGCTTTCATTCTTGGCAATGTACTTGAGTACATCCATGACCCGATCCAAGTCATCGACTTGACCTCTTTGTTTTTTCAGTCTTTCATATCGCTCGTAGGCATCGAATGCCTTCTCACGATCTGCCACGTTTTGGAATCCAGGGGAGACTTTCGATCCGCTTGAAACATACTCTTCCCGGTGCAAAGACCGCAGACTCTTTGCACAAATCCGAGATCCCCTGATGACTCCCATGATTTCTGCGAACATGAGCTCTGGAGGGCAACCCGGAGGCGCAGATGCAGAGATAATGCCCCAGTACTCGTACTTGAACGTGTAGAAATCGATAATTGGAGTATCATATACAAGAACAGTCTGTGACTTATCTTTCGACTTCGCGTGATGGTCGTTCCCAAACTTCTGTCGATCCGCATTCCTGTCAATGGTCAGCAAATGACATATAGATAGAGTCATGTTTCTTTTCCAGTCCCTCGTACTTCATGGAATTCTCAACGATATGAAGAAACTTATCGTATGTGCAAACGAATGGAAAATTGCCGTGTTGGAGCTTCAAAATTTCATTTGGCTCTTGGCTCTGTGGTGACCATGCGGTTACATGGCCAGACCCAGTGTCAATCAGATTTCTTGCATAGTTCTGCAGTTTTGCAGCCAGATGAGGGGATTTTGTAAGAAGCAGCTGTAAATAAATTCCCAGAAGACAGATCAGAATCTTTTCACATTGTCGCGAGTCTTTTTTTTCATGCTCACTGACCTGTTTGATTCGATCGGAATGTGGATTTGCTTCGCGAGCTTGATACTTTCCAAAAAGTTTGAAAAGTAGGCATGTGGTCTTTCCAGTTCCACTTCTTCCGAGAATGAAGCTGGAAGTTTGGCTTTGATTGACAATAGATAGTTCTTCCTGCGACAAATCGAAAGGGAATTCTTCGTAGCCCTTGGCATGCGACAGGGACTTGATGAGGGACTCCGTGACATTGAAGAATTTTCCTAACCCGAAAATATTAGCCTGCGTACTGCAGTTACAACATGTTCGGACATGCTGACCTGTAAGCTCAGCTGGGCACTCGGTTCCCGTCATTCCCTTTTTGTATCGACTCGCCGTGTTGTAGGCTGGTAGACACTCCCAATGCTGGGGCATGAAGCTGCCGTCAGGGAGCTCGATCGGGGACTCTTTACAGACATTGAGAACGTCTCCGCTAATATGCTGCTGTCCGTTGATAACACGGTCGACTGCAGCACGAATCTGAGTTTTCAAATCAAATCAGCATTAAGACCACCTTATCTTAAGGAACATCTTGCGTACCTCTTCAGGACTGACAATGTTCCATACTATGATTGCATAAGCCGTTTAGCAGACTGAAGTAGCAAACGAATTTGAAGCAATATATACGTTACCCTTAATGACCTGCCCGTATTGCTTCCTTTCGGTTGATTCATCATAGTATCCGACATCGATTTGCCAGAGAATGATAAAGTCTTTGTTGGCAGATGTATACCAGATTGGGATCAGAGGAGCTTTACTCTTGTCTGACCCATGAGGCACTGGTAGCCTTTTCCTCCAGCGGCCATGAGCGAGATCCTGTAGACGATCCTGCAGTTTCTTGAAGACCCCCGAGTCAATTACCTTTTTGGCCTTTCCCATTGCCAATTCCGACAACAATATTTTCCATACTCCCACCCTCTCGCCAAAGAGGTTGATATGCTCTTCGCTGGAGGGAATTGTGTGGTTCATCCGAGACTCCTTTGGTACATGAACTATGAGGTTTGCCCCTGCCAGTGTCTCTGCGCAGGGTCGACAGGGGAAACTGCCTATTGCATCACAAAGGAATTGAGGGACTCGACTCTCGAGTTCCCCCTTGGTATTGAGTAAGCCATTTGATCCCTGTGGTGGTGGGATGTTCAACTTCTGAAGGCCAGACTCGAAAAATGGAGGCAAGGTGTAAGCTTTCTTGATTTCTTGTCGTGTCGCGTTAGACTTCTTCTCATCCTTATCGAGTGCCCTCATCTTGCTGAAGGGGGCAATGTTCTCTGAGAGGTTTGAATTGGCTATTGCCTGTTGGGCCTCAGCCGACTTGATGAGAGCATCGACGAAGCGTAGCAACCTCTCGAGATCTTTCCATTCCTTAAACACAGAGCCAATTCCATGGTCCTCCGAGCAGGATTCACAAAGGTGTAAGGCACGTTTTGTCAGTCTTTCAACTAGGTCTGGCCCAAGGAGTTGTCGGTGTTGCTTTGAGTTCAACCAAGTCTGAATGAAAGGGGCATGCTCATGACTAGACAAGAGTTGTTCAAAAATCGCCTTTGTATCCAAAATCAACTTTGCAACTTCGCGAAGATAAGTTGTTTGATGCTTCGTGATGATTGGCAAGGCCGAGGCGAGAAGTTGAACTCGACGATCGGAAGGAAAGGGATTGTTTTGTACACCAACGAAAGGTTTCACAATATTCTCGAAGAAATCAATAACCATGTTTACAGGTAGTTTCTTTTGATCAAGTTTCTCAAGGATTTTGACCATGCGCGAAATGATTTGAATCGGGCGGAGCTCGATTGCATCCTGGATGGACTCAGTGAGTCTAAACCTGGAGAGATCAACTTTCGAATGCTCCAGTCTCGAGATGGCATGATTGAAGAATCTTTGCTCTGGCTCTGCTTCCTGGAGGAAGAGATTGTAGAACGGACAGCCAGAGATGGCCATAATGTATCACTGATCGATAACAGGGTGGTGATATGCAGAAGCATCCTAGACTCCAGAATGACCACAGTCAAAAAGAGAAGAATACAGTGTAAACAACAAAGGAATAGTGGGTAACTGGTATTTGGATAAAAAGATTCACAGATGTGAGAGTGCAAAAATCAATAAGATATGGATCACTGCTCCAGCTAGACAATAAATTTGCGGGTGACAAAACATATGAAACGGAAGAATCTGTCAACGAAGGACATAATCAGTCAGGGCACGTGGCTTTCCCAGGCATCAATAAGAATTTCGTCATTTTGTATAAACACAATCACATCTTTTTCTTTTTCAAATTCTTAATGATTGCTCAAGGTAGAACTCATGTTAGCCTAGAAGTCATATACACATTCTCAACCATCGAATGTAATACAAGATATACTTGATCACTAAAAACGATCTATGGAGCAGCTTGATACTACGAGCTCGGTTCGCCATCAATTGGACCAAAGTATCTAATTGATAAACACAATCCCGGTGCACAAGTCTTCGATACTAAGCCTTTATCTTATCTTCCTAATTACACGTAGTCTATTCTATATGTAGAGAGTCTAATGTTTCAATACGTTGATGGTCAATCTTCTAGTATCTCGTCATATACTGTAGATCTATGTAGTAGTCATGGCCAATCCAGACACTTCAACTACTTACTTCATCTTCAAAAGACAAATATGTTTTTCCACGAATCTACTTTGGTCTAGGAATAAGGTCATAACCAATTTTTTTTATTTGCTTAAACAATCATCTTATAGGACTCAATCTTGGCTCGAAGCTTGGAGGTATGTTTGTTTGGGGGTGCACTTGATGAAGTACGGCTCTAGCAATAGATGCGGAGATATACCGGAGCCGAAGTCTTGGCGAAGTGAATAGCCCTAGAGCGTCCTCATACTATGAGTATTTCCCTTTTTTTTTTTTTTTTTTTTTGATAAATT
>Ga0209673_1000283_pt1 | contig 94995 bp, 98 predicted proteins | sample AraplaCol_mMS_r2_2_FD_184274 | JGI IMG/M metagenome (GOLD analysis project Ga0209673, IMG submission 184274) | Arabidopsis root microbial communities from North Carolina, USA - plate scrape MF_Col_mMS_r2 (SPAdes) (version 3) | ecosystem: Host-associated > Plants > Roots > Endosphere | place...
GCCGATCAATTATCCCACCGTGCCGAAGAAGACCGAGCGCCTGCGCATCACGCCGACGCCGCTGCATTCCGATGCCGATATCGCCCATCTGGTCGAGGCCCTGCATTCGCTCTGGTCGCGCTGCGCCCTTGCAAGGCACGTCGCCTGATCTTTCGATGATCGCTTGGGTTTGAACCCTTGATTCAGGACCTTCATCGGAGGTTCTGACGCCGTTTGGTTTTGCTCCCGCAAATCTTCCTCCGACCGGACGAAGTCGTCCCGCGCCGACATATTGAGATCTGCGCCGGTTCGAGGGATCGATGGCGCATCGCAATCCGCTCCAACCGCTTCGCATCGATCTTTTCCCACGGCTTTCACTGTAAGCCGCACCGCCTCGGCGATTCCCGAATTGGAATGAGAAAACCTTTTCTCACTTGACACAAGAGTTGGTAAAAGCTTTTCTCAGGCCACTTCAGAAGGAGGAAGGTCTGAATATATCGGGAGGAAAAAGAGGCAGGATCACCATCCATGAGGTGGCGTCGGCTGCCGGGGTGAGCATTTCGACGGCGTCGAAAGCTCTCAACGATACGGGTCGGATGGGAGCGGAAACGCGTGAGCGGGTGAAGCGGATCGCCGGCGAAATCGGGTATCGGCCGAATGCGCTGGCGAGAGGTCTTCTCAGCAAGCGCAGCTTCACCATCGGGCTGCTGACGAACGACACCTATGGCCGTTTCACGCTGCCTGTGATGGCGGGCATTTCGGACGCTCTCGTCGATCATGGGGTTTCGGTTTTCCTGTGCGCCATCGAAGACGATCCTGATCTCGCGCAGATCCATGTCGACGCGATGCTGGACAAGCAGGTCGACGGCATCATCGCGACGGGCAAACGCCTGGACAGGCGTCTACCGGTCGATCTGTCGAATTTGCATGTGCCTGTGGTCTACGCCTTCACGGAGGGAACGCAGAACAGCGTTACTTTCCGCTCTGACGACGAACAGGGTGCGAGACTGGCCGTCGAATGGCTCGTGAAGATCGGACGGCGGCGGATTGCGCATATCACCGGACCGGAAGACTTCTTTTCGGTGCGAGAGCGTGCCGGCGCCTATCATCAGGTGGCGGGTCACCGTGAGCCAGTGCTCTACGGCGTCTGGTCGGAAAGTTGGGGCCACGAAGCGATCGAAGAACTTTGGAAGAGGCCCGGAGATAAGCCGGACGCGCTCTTCTGCGGCAACGACCAGATCGCCCGCGGCGCGGTGGATGCGTTGCGCGAGCGTGGCATAAAGGTGCCGCAAGACGTCTCGGTGATCGGCTTCGACAATTGGGAGATTGTCGCGGCCCAGACGAGGCCGCCGCTGACGACGGTGGATATGGAATTGAAGGAACTCGGGCGGCAAGCCGGACTGACGGTGCTTGCACTCGCGGAAGGCCGGCCCGTCGAGCCGGGGGTGAGGAAATTGCCCTGCCGGCTGATCGTCCGGCAGTCATGCGGGGGTAAGCCCCCAAGGGAATGAGCATAAGGGAATGAGCAAAGGCGCAGGGAGATGCGCCATATCGGGAGGAGTGTCATGATCAAGCGTCTATTGGCGGCGACCAGCATCGCTACCTTGTGTCTGTTTTCGGCCGCGTCGGCCGCCGAGAATGTCGAAATGTGGGTTCGTACGGGGATCGGCGACTCCTTCAAGAAAGTGGTCGAGGCCTATAATTCCGGTCACGACAACAAGGTCGTGGTGACGGAGGTGCCGTACTCAGAGCTCGTGCAGAAATATGCGACGGCAATCGCCGGCGGACAGGCGCCGGACGCCCTGTCGATGGACCTGATCTACAACCCCGCCTTTGCCGCGGCCGGCCAGCTGGAAGACCTGACGGACTGGGCGAAGTCGCTGCCCTATTTCAACTCGCTTTCGCCATCGCATGTTCGTCTCGGCACGTATCAGGACCGGATTTACGGACTGCCGCTCTCTGTGGAAACATCGGTCTTCGCCTGGAACAAGGATCTCTACAAGAAAGCTGGTCTCGATCCGGAGAAGGCGCCGGCGAGCTGGGATGAAATTACCGCCAATGCGCAGAAGATCCGGGCGCTGAGCGATGATACCTACGGCTTCTATTTCTCCGGCGGCGGCTGCGGCGGCTGCATGATCTTCACCTTCACGCCGCTCGTCTGGGGTGCGGGCGCCGATATCCTGTCGGCCGACAGCAAGACGGCGACGCTCGATACGCCCCAGATGCGCAAGGCCGTCGATATCTACCGCAACATGGTCAAGAAGGACCTCGTGCCGTCCGGCGCCGCCAGCGACAATGGTGCGAACTTCCTGAGTTTCACCAGCGGCAAGATCGGCCAGCAAAGCCTTGGCGCCTTCGCCATCGGAACGTTGGTGACCCAGCATCCTGATATCAACTTCGGCGTGACGCTCATTCCCGGCGTCGACGGCAAGCCTTCGTCCTTTGCCGGCGGCGACAATTTCGTCATCACCAAGGGCTCGAAGAAGATCGACGCGGTGAAGGAGTTCCTCGAATATATCTATTCGATGGATGGCCAGAAGATCATGGCAAAATATGGCAGTCTGCCGACACGCGGCGATATTGCCGACAAGGTGCTGGAAGGCCTCGACCCGCGCATGCAGATCGGCCTCAAGGCGATCAGCGTTGCCAAGACGCCTTATACGCTACAGTTCAACGACCTGATCAACAGCGCCAACGGGCCGTGGGCTAGCTTCACCAACGCCGCGATCTTCGGCGATGATGTCGACGGTGCGTTTTCGAGCGCCCAGTCGGAAATGCAATCGATCATCGATAGCGGCCAATAACTCTCCCAAGGCCGCGGCCGGGGAGCGGTGGCAGCTTCCCGGCCAATTTCAAGTGACAGATGCGGAGCGTTTCGATGACCGGTTCCGGTTCGACGACCCTATTGCCTCGACGCAAGCGACGACGCAGATCGAATTGGCGCGGCCTTCTCTACATCGCGCCGGCTATGGCGCTGGTGATCGTCTTCTTTGTCATGCCGGTTCTGTTCACGGGATGGATGAGCCTTCACAATTGGCCGCTGATGGGCGCATCGCGCTGGATCGGCTTCAACAATTATTTTCGCATGTTCAATGACACCCGCTTCATGGCTGCGCTGAATTTCACGGCCTATTACACCGTGATCGTCACAATCGCGATCTTCGCCGTCGCCTTTCCGCTGGCGATCTTCGTCGAAAAGGAACGACAGTTCGTCAGCGCCTACCGCACGATCATCTTCCTGCCCGTCGTCGTCGGCCTTGCCACAGCCTCGCTGCTCTGGGTCTGGCTTGCCAATGTCGACAGCGGCTTCATCGGCCCGGCCTTGAAAGCGCTCGGTCTTGTCGAAAAGAGCCCCAATCTGCTTGCGACCTTCGACACCGCCTTTCTGACTGTTGTGGTGATGGTCGTCTGGAAGATCGCTGGTTTCACGATGATCATTCTTCTGACCGGGCTTCAGGCCATTCCGTCCGAGCTGACCGAGGCAGCCCGCATCGACGGCGCCGGCCGCTGGCAGCGTTTCCGGCACCTGACACTGCCGCTGATGCGCAAGACGATCGCGCTGGCGCTGATCGTCTCCGTCACCGGTTCGATCCTCGCCTTCGACCAGTTCTACATCATGACGTCAGGCGGCCCGCAGAACAAAATGATCTCGGTGGTCTACTACATCTTCAACCAGTCCTTCGTGTCCTTCAATCTCGGTTATGGCGCGGCGCTGTCGATTGCGCTTCTCGCCATCCTCGTCGCCATCAGCATCGTGCAGCTCTGGCTACTACGTGTCGGGGAGGAGCGCCCATGACCACCTCAAGGGAGCGGCGCGCGCGCAAGGCGATCCGCGTGAAGTCGGCCTATCATCTCACCGGCATCGCCATTTCGATCTTCTTCCTCGCCCCCTTCGCCATCACGCTGCTCGCATCCTTCCGGCGGGGCACTGAAGCCAGCCTGCCGCCCCTGCCGCCATGGCCGACATCGGGCGGCAGCTTCGATGCCTATGCGCTGCTCGATACGTTCGGCGCCGGCATCTGGCGGCACATGATCAATTCGCTGTTCGTTTCCGCCGCCACGGTCGTGCTCACCGTCGTCGTGAGCCTGCTCGCCGGCTACGGTTTCTCACGGTACCGGTTCCCGATGAAGAATGCGCTCTTCGTGCTGATCATCGCCACGCTGATGATCCCGTTCCAGTCGATCCTGACGCCGCTCTTCATCATCCTTGCAAAACTCGGCCTCAACAATTCGCTGCTCGGGCTGACGCTCGTCTATGTGACGCTGCAATTGCCCTTCTCGGTCTTCATGATGCGCAACGCCTTCGACGCCGTGCCGAAGGAAATCGAGGAGGCCGCACGCATCGACGGCGCGCGCGATCTGAGGCTCCTGGCGCGGGTTCTCCTGCCGCTGGTGCTTCCCGGCGTGGCGACGGTCGCAATCTTTGCCTTTCTCAATGCCTGGAACGAGTTTCTGGCCGCGCTCGTGCTGCTCTCCAGCAATGAGAAATACACCCTGCCCGTGCTGATGACGGCGGTTCGCGCCGGACGGCTCGGCGCCATCAACTGGGGAGCGGTGCAGGCCGGCGTCGTCGTCATGACGATCCCCTGCCTGATCGTCTTCCTGCTCCTGCAACGCTATTACATGCGCGGGCTGATGGCCGGCGCGGTGAAATGATCTGAGAGAAAGCGAAGCCCCATGACCAAGCCAAGCAATGACCGCCAATTCCGCCCTGTCGCCGTTCCCGATGTGGAACTCGGCGGATTCTGGGGCAAATGGCAGGATGCCGTCTGCAATTCCACCGCCGAGACCCTGCTCGACCGCTGCGTCGAGGCCGGCATGCTCAAGGCGATCGACGTCAGCCAGCCCAGCCCCGGCGTCGTCATTCCCGTTCAGCCTTGGGGCGGGACGACGCAGATGTTCTGGGATTCCGATCTCGGCAAATCGATCGAGACGATCGCCTATTCGCTCTATCGCCGGCCCAATCCGAAGCTGGAGGCGCGCGCCGACGAGATCATCGACATGTATGAGAGGATGCAGGACAAGGACGGCTATCTGAACGCCTGGTTCCAGCGCGTGGAGCCGAGTCGCCGCTGGACTAACCTGCGTGACCATCACGAGCTCTACTGCGCCGGCCATTTGATGGAGGCCGCGGTCGCCTATTATCAGGCGACCGGCAAGCGCAAGCTGCTCGACATCATGTGCCGCTATGCCGATTACATGATCAGGATTTTCGGCCATGGCGAAGGCCAGATCCCGGGTTATTGCGGCCATGAGGAAGTTGAACTCGCGCTGGTCAAGCTTGCCCGCGTCACCGGCGAGAAGAAATATCTCGAACTGTCGAAATTCTTCATCGACGAGCGCGGCACCGAGCCGCATTTCTTCACGGCGGAGGCCGCGCGCGATGGCCGCGCGGTTTCCGAGTACCATCAGAAGACCTACGAATATTCGCAGGCGCACCAGCCGGTGCGCGAGCAGACAAAGGTCGTCGGTCATGCGGTGCGCGCCATGTATCTCTATTCCGGCATGGCCGATATCGCCACCGAATATAAGGACGACAGCCTGACGGCGGCGCTGGAAACGCTCTGGGACGATCTGACGACCAAGCAGATTTATATCACCGGCGGCATCGGTCCGGCGGCATCCAATGAAGGCTTTACCGATTATTACGACCTGCCGAACGCCACCGCCTATGCGGAAACCTGCGCTTCCGTCGGCCTGGTCTTCTGGGCAAGCCGCATGCTCGGGCGCGGGCCGGACCGGCGCTATGCCGATATCATGGAGCAGGCGCTCTACAACGGCGCTTTGCCCGGCCTTTCCACCGACGGCAAGACTTTCTTCTACGACAATCCGCTCGAAAGCGCCGGCAAGCACCACCGGTGGAAATGGCACCATTGCCCCTGCTGCCCGCCCAACATTGCCCGCCTGGTGACGTCGATCGGCTCCTACATGTACGCCGTTGCCGACGATGAGATCGCCGTGCATCTCTATGGCGAAAGCACCGCCCGGCTGAAGCTTGCCAACGGCGCCGAGGTGGCGCTGGAGCAGACCACCAACTATCCTTGGGATGGTGCAGTCGCCTTTACGACGAGGCTGGAGAAAACGGCGAAATTCGCAATGTCGCTGCGCATTCCGGACTGGGCTGAGGGGGCGACCCTCAGCGTCAACGGGGAAATGCTCGATCTCAGCGCTCATGTCCGCGACGGATATGCGAGGATCGATCGTGCGTGGGCGGACGGCGACCGTGTCGCCCTCTATTTGCCGCTGGCGCTTCGCCCACAATATGCCAATCCGAAAGTGCGTCAGGATGCCGGCCGCGTCACGTTGATGCGCGGCCCGCTCGTCTATTGTCTGGAAACGACGGACAATGGCGAAGACCTCAATGCCATCATTTTGCCCCGCGAGCTGCCGACGGCCGAAACCACCGTGCTGAAGGACCTCAACGATGCCGTCGCACTCGATCTCAAGGTCGAGCGCGAGGAAACGTCGAACTGGGGCACATCGCTCTACCGCAAGTCGCCGGCCGAAAGGCAGGTCGCCACGGCGCGTTTCGTACCCTATCATCTCTGGGACAACCGCGCGCCCGGAGAGATGCTCGTCTGGGTCCAGTCGGACAAATAGGCCGTTTGGGGATGACGAACGATATGGTCAACAAGAGCGTCGTGCTCCAGGACGTGCGAAAAAGCTATGGCAGTCTGCCGGTGGTCCACGGGATCGACCTGACGATTGCGGAAGGTGAATTCGTCGTCTTCGTCGGCCCGTCCGGCTGCGGAAAGTCGACGCTGCTTCGCATGATCGCCGGCCTCGAGGACGTGACCGACGGAGAGATCGAGATCAAGGGACGCCTCGTCACCGATCTCGATCCGTCCGAGCGTGGCATCGCCATGGTCTTCCAGTCCTACGCGCTTTACCCGCATATGAGCGTGCGCGACAACCTGGCCTTCGGGTTGAAGATGGCGCGCACGAATGCCGCCGACATCGAGGCGCGGGTCAAGGCCGCTTCGGCGATCCTGAAGATCGATCATCTTCTCGACCGGCGGCCGGGCCAGCTCTCGGGCGGTCAGCGTCAGCGTGTGGCAATCGGCCGAGCGATCGTGCGCAAGCCTGACGTGTTCCTGTTCGACGAGCCGCTGTCCAATCTCGATGCGGAACTGCGTGTTTCCATGCGCATCGAGATCGCCCGCCTTCACCGCGAACTCGGCAACACGATGATCTATGTCACCCACGACCAGACGGAGGCGATGACGCTCGCCGACAAGATTGTCGTGCTGCGCGACGGACGTGTCGAGCAGGCAGGAACGCCGCGGGAAATCTACGAGGATCCCGCCAATACTTTCGTGGCGGGCTTCATCGGCTCGCCCCGGATGAACCTGCTCAACGCCTGCTGGGGCGAGAGAGGCCTGGTCGAGGTCGCCGGCGCCCGGATCGCAAGCGGCCTGTCGCCGGCAGACAGGCCGGCCGGAGCGGCGGTGACGCTTGGGTTGCGGCCGGAGCATCTGAAGGTGGCAGCCGGCCAGTCGGGCGGCCTGACGGCGACCGTAGATTTCTCCGAGTATCTCGGGGGAACGCAATATCTCTATTGCCAGCTTGCCGACGGTCAGTCGCTCACGGTCGAGCATCGTTCGCCGGTCAGCATCACGGCGGGCGAAGAGGTCAGCCTGTTGTTCGATCCATCGGATTGCAGATTGTTTGATGAAGGCGGCAGGCGATTGCGGTAACCGCCGCTCGCCGCGGACCTTCAGCCGACGGCATCCAGCCTCATCAGCTCGGCAGCCTTTTGCCGGGCTTGTCTGTCGGCGGCGAAGACATCGTCCATGCCTTCAGCCGGCGGCAGGCCGGCCAGATCGTCCATGACCCTTTCAGTGATGTCGGCCATGGCGAGGAAGGATAGCCGCCTCTCGATGAAGGCTTCGAGCGCCACTTCCTTGGCGCCGTTCAGAACCGCGCCCTGAACGCCGCCGCGCGTCATTGCAAGCCGCGCGAGCCGCAATGCCGGAAACCGCCGCTCGTCCGGCGCCTCGAAATCCAGCCGCGCGAGCTTGGCGAAATCCAGTCGCTCGACAGGCAGGTTCGGCCGGCGCGGAAAAGACAGCGCGTAACCGATGGCGGTGCGCATATCGGGCGCGCCGAGCTGGGCCAGCACCGAACCGTCTGTATAGCCGACCATGGAATGGATGATCGATTGCGGGTGGAAGATGACCTCGATCTGTTCGGGTTTCAGCCCGAAAAGGTGCCGCGCTTCGATCATCTCCAGCGCCTTGTTGAACATCGAGGCGCTGTCGATCGAGATCTTCAATCCCATCGACCAGTTCGGATGGGCGCGCGCGGTTTCCACCGTCACGCCAGCCATTTCCTCCAACGAGGCGGTGCGGAAAGGGCCGCCTGATGCCGTCAGGATGACACGCTCGATGGCGTGACGCTGGTTTTCCTCCAGCACCTGGAAAATCGCATTGTGCTCGCTGTCGACGGGAAGCAGCCTGCCGCCGCCTTTGTGGATCGCCTTGATGAAGAGATCGCCTGCCGAGACCAGGCATTCCTTGTTGGCAAGGGCGATATCGGCGCCGCGGCGGGCGGCGGCGAGTGTCGGCGCCAGGCCGGCGGTGCCGACGATTGCCGCCATCACCCAGTCGGCTTCGCGCTCAGCCGCCTCCATGAGGCCGGACTTTCCCGATGCGACTTCGATGCCGCTGCCGGAAAGTTCGCTCTTCAGTGATTCGTAATGCCGGTCGCTCGCCGTCACCGCCATCCCAGCGCCAAAGGATTTGGCCTGACGGGCGAGCAGCTCGACGTTGCCGTTGCCTGTCAGTACGGAGATTTCGAAGCTCTCCCGTCCGCCCAGATGTTCGACGACATTGAGTGTGTTGCGGCCGATCGAGCCGGTCGAGCCGAAGATGCTGAGGCGCCGCGGCGCGGTGTTGCCGGTCATCATGTGAAATTTCGCGAAATATTTCTCTCGTCGGCTCAGGCTCTACAAGGGTTTGGAGGGGGCGGCAAGTGTGCGGTGCAGCAGATTTCAACCCCTAAGGGGTTTACAGAGCGCGGGCTGGATGTGATCCTTATGACATTCCTGAAGGATTCGAGATCCTGTCGCGGCCAATCACGGCCGCAGGGATATTCGCCGGCGCTGCGGCGTCCGTTGAACAACAGGCACGTCAGTGCCGCAGGCCTTCGGCCAAACATTACATCGAGGATGAAACCGGGATCGACGGCTTGGCTGCTATCCCGCCCGTCTGCGCTGCGAGCGCTTTCCCATTGGCCGTCGCGCCGGTTTCGGCCACTGCTCGTGTCAGGTCAGAACGATCGGATCTCATGACGATATTCAAAATAGCATGCATTGTACTTGCCATCCTGCCTTCGGTTGCGGCAGCCGCAAAGGCGGACGACCTGTTGATCTGGTCGCCGGCCAAGCTTTCCGACCGATCCTACAAGGCGACGATGGGATTTCGCCTGCCGGCGGAATGGGAAACGAGCGCCGGCGCCGATATCGGCCTTGCCTCGACCAAAGGCGGGGCGCCGCTGCCCGATTCCGAACAGATGATGCTCTGGGGCAGGATCAGCAAGACGACCGTCACCCCGGCTGGCCAATCACAGCTGGGGGCGAGGGTCAGCGTCGATACACTGCGCGGCGGCGGCGCGCTGACGCTCAGCCGCTCGCGCAGCTGGATCCTGTCGGATTCGCTCGACATGCAATCGAGCCGCTCCGTCAGCGTCGGCTACGACCCGGTCGAGATCAGACAGGCCTCGGTAACGGCATCGCAGGCGCTGAAGCTCATCCATCCCTGCACGGGAACTTCGCTGTCGGCCGCCGCCGGCGTCAGCAATGCCAGTGGCGACTTCTCGAGCACGGTGGGCGTCAACCAGGCCATTCTGCCGAACCTCAATCTCGATGCTTCGGTGAGCAATCCATTTTCCGCTGATGAGGCCGGCAGGGTCAATCTTCGCTATCGCCTTAACTGGTAGCGGCGCTGAAACCAAATCCCGGCCGGTGGCGTTTCCTTCCCGAAGCGCATCGCGATCTTTCAGACCGCTGCACAGTTTTGCGCGACTTGCAGGTTTCACGGAGGAATGGACCATGGTTTTCAAAGAGCAGACATTTCATGGGCTCGAGCCTGAAATAGACGCGGAAATCGCCAATCGTGCATCGGTCGAGGCTGCCGTTGCCAATGCGCTGGCGATCGCCGGCGGGATCGATGCGTCGGATGTCGAGGTGACGATGGACGAGGGCCGGATCGTGCTGACCGGCACCGTCGGCACGGTCGGCGAAATCGAACGGGCAACCGCGGTCGCCAGGGCCGTCGAAGGCGTGCAATCGGTGCACAACCGGATTCTGCTTGGCGGACCCGGGGTTAAAGACGTGCATTGACCGCTGGAGCGCGGGTCCGGAAAGTGCGAGCGGAATGCGCGCTCATCAACCGGCGAAGCGCTCGACCAGGAAGGACGAGCCCGCCAGGCGATCCGTCTTCCCCGTGGCAACCGGCCCCTGCGGGTGATACGCGATGACAAGCAGCAGGGCGCTGACGGCAACATAGGCGATCGCCAAAAGAGTCATCTTGGTGCGCATGATGAATACTCCTGTTTCGCGATAAACGCGGCTGATACTGCGAAGTTCCTCATGGCGAAATCAGACGGAAAGCCCGGCCGGGAAGAACCGGTCGAGCCTTTCATACATGGGCTGCCTTATCGGCAGATCCGGGTTTCCTTGATGATCGTATGGCCGTGTCGGTAGATCCTTTCCGTCTTGGTGAAGCAATCCTCGGAGACGCGGCGGGTCATCATATGATGACGGTAATAAGGGCGGTGGCGATAATAGGGACGTTCCGAATCGCCGTAGTCGCCGTAGTAGGGACGCGCGTTATCCGTGGTGATGGTCAGGCTTGCCGCCTGGGACGGCATTGCGGAAAAGACGGACGCGGCTGCGAGCGTGCAGGCAAGGATGATCTGTTTCATGACGAACCTCTCTTTCCGAGTTGATCATAGTTTTAACCCGCCGGAAGCGTTGTCGGTTCAATCACATAGCGTTACCGATTGTATCGAAGGGGAAACCTTTGCCACGCCGGCTCGTTAGCGCAGATGGACAGCCGGAGGCATCGATCATGGGACCGATTGCAAGAATAGTCGCCATCGTCGCCGGGCTTGCCGGCGGCACGGTCTTTTCGCAGGCGCCGGAATTTGCGCAGCAATACCGCCAGCGGATCGGCGGCGCGATCGACGAGCTGCGGGTCATCGTCGAGGATTTCAGCGAGCAGGCCGCCGCGCACCATCTCGACCGCCATCAGGCGCTGAACGCCTATGCGCTATCATCCGACGATTTCCTGCGCGACCGTGGCGTCTCTATGCGGAGTACGATTAAGCGCTATGAAACGCTGCTGTCGCAGCAACTGAACCTCGGCACCGCTGCACCCGTCGCCAAACCCTTCGTGCTGCTGCGGGACGCGGATCAGGGCGTTCTCGCCAACACCTGGCGTGATTTTGTGCCCGGCGTTCCGGTAAGCTTTGCGGGTCTTGTCTGGGGAGCGATTGGTTTTATCGGTGGCTGGGTTATCGCGGCGCTGCTGGGATTGGGGGTGCGGCGGACCGTGAGGACACAGAGGGTCCACCGTCAGCCGTGAGCCAAGCTGCGAACGCAGGCCTGGCCGGGCGGGGGCGCATAAATGATTGCGGGTATTCGATGGAGAATGCAAACCCGGTGGCGGCCGAGCGTCTAACTCTCGGATCTGAGGGGACGCCAGCGGCCCGTACCTGAAGGTAACGAGTGCTGCCGCAGATGAGCAAAAGCCGTCAGTGGAGAACAGTGATAGCCGTAACGCCAGCCTCGTCTGCAGCGCGAATAATCGCTGCTCTGAGTTGCTCTGGGTCGGTGTTGCCCTTCACTACATCAAGACAGATTTCGATCGCTGCAAGAAACTCCTCTCCGTCATCGGAGGGGAACTCCTTTATGAGCATGTTGGCAGCCCCAATGGCCGTCCTGACGGAAAATAGCCTGTCTGGATCCTTAAACAGAAGGATCACAGGAGCAAATTCGATCGAGGTGTCCCATTCCATTACACAATACTCCAGATGGGATAGTGTAATCTTAACGGTGCAAGAGACGTGCCAATGCACGCGATGGTTCGCATTTGCCGCAATGCTTGGCGGTTTGGCTTATCTCTCTATCTGTGAAGCGCCAGCGACCTGAAGCAGTCCGTCGGCATCCTGGCTGACGCTACCCCGTTGAAACGTTTGGAAATCAAGGGAAGCATCGGCAACATATTTGCGACATGGAACGCGAATTTAAATCAACTAACTTATTGAAAAAATGGTGATCCCGACGCGATTCGAACGCGTGACCCCCAGATTAGGAATCTGGTGCTCTATCCTGCTGAGCTACGGGACCACTTGCATGCCATGCATACAAAAGGCTTGGCGCGAAGCCAAGCCTTAATTGTTGTCAGAGGCCGAGGCGCTGTTCGGCGAGGCGGACCCAGTAGGAGATGCCGTGGGCGATGGCGTCGTCGTTGAAGTCGTAGGCCGGGTTGTGGAGGCCGGCGCTGTCGCCGTTGCCGATGAAGATGAAGGCGCCGGGGCGGGCGTTCAGCATATAGGAGAAATCCTCGCCGCCCATCATCGGATCGATCTCGGGATTGACGTTGCCTTCGCCGGCAATGGCGCTGGCAACGGCGACCGCATGCTCGGTCTCATCGGGGTGATTGACGGTGACGGGATAATTGCGGTGGAAGCTGATCTCGGCCTCGGCGCCGTGGGCGGCGACCAGTCCTTCGACGATCTGCCGGAACCGGGTTTCGGCCATCGTGCGTATCTCGGGGTCGAGGGTGCGGACCGTGCCGGCGAAGGTCGCATCGTTCGGAATGACGTTATGGGCGAAACCGGCATTGAACTTGGTCACGGAGACAACGACCGAGCGCAGAGGATCGGTTGTGCGCGAAGCGATCATCTGCAGGTTCGCAACGATCTGCGCGCCGATGGCGATCGGGTCGATCGTCCGGTGCGGCTGGGCGGCGTGGCCGCCGCGGCCCTTGATGGTGACGGTGAATTCGTCGGTCGCCGCCATGATCGCACCCTTGCGGATGGCGAACTGTCCCACAGGCAGGCCCGGCAGGTTGTGCATGCCGTAGACCTCTTCGATGCCGAAGCGCTCCATCATGCCGTCCATGACCATCAGGTTACCGCCGCCGCCGCCTTCTTCGGCGGGCTGGAAGATGACGGCGACATTGCCGTTGAAATTGCGGGTTTCGGCGAGGTATTTCGCAGCACCGAGCAGCATGGCGGTGTGGCCGTCATGGCCGCAGGCATGCATCTTGCCGGGCGTCTTCGACGCCCAGGGTTTGCCGGTGATCTCCGTCAGCGGCAGGGCGTCCATGTCGGCGCGCAGGCCGATCGTGCGGCCGCCTTCGCCCTTGCCCTTGATCAGGCCGACGACGCCGGTGCGGCCGATGCCGGTGACGATGTCGTCGACGCCGAATTCCTTGAGTTTTTCAGCGACGAAAGCGGCCGTGTTTTCCACAGCGAAGAGGAGTTCGGGCCGCGCGTGAATATGGCGGCGCCATTCGGCGACTTCGTCCTGCAGTTCGGCGGCTCTGTTCAAAATCGGCATATTGGCGTTCCTGTTATGAAATCCCGGCAATCGTTCATCGCTTCACAAGGGTGTGAAGCTGTGCAAATTACTTCGTCAATGACCTTTGCCATGTCATAGCCATATAGGCTAGATAGATGAAGCTTTCGAGATTTCCTGATATCTGAAGGATGAGCCGTGTCGACGAGCCACTTTGGTTTATTTGCCGCCTCCTTGCGGCAGCTTAGCTTCATAGTTGCCGCGACTGCCGGTTTTCTTGCCTCCGTCCCGCTCGCCCAGGCCAATCCGCATATTCTCGTCGACGTGCAGAGCGGCCGGGTGCTGGAGCATGAAGAGGCCTTCCGCAAATGGTATCCGGCCTCGCTCACCAAGCTGATGACCGTCTATACGGTGTTCGATGCGATCCGCGCCGGTCAGATCAGCCTCGACACGCCCATCGTCATGAGCAAGCGCGCCGCCGCGCAGCCGCCCGCCAAGATGTATTTCAAGCCGGGCCAGAAGCTGACGCTCGACAGCGCGCTGAAGATCCTGATGGTAAAATCGGCCAACGACATTGCGGTCGCCGTCGCCGAAGCCGTCGGGGGCACGCAGGAAGCCTTCGTGACGCGGATGAACGGCGAGGCGCTGAAGCTCGGCATGACGGATTCGCATTTCATCAATCCGAACGGCCTGCCCGGCAAGGGACAGTATACCACGGCACGCGACCTTGCGGTGCTGACGGTGGCGCTGCGCCGCGATTTTCCGCAATATGCCGGCTATTTCTCGCTGGAGGGCTTCACGACTGGCCAGCAGAACGTGCCGAGCCTCAATATGCTGATCGGCCGGTTCGCCGGTGCCGACGGCATGAAGACCGGTTTCATCTGCGCCTCGGGTTTCAACCAGATCGGCTCGGCAACGCGCAACGGGCGAACGCTCGTCTCCGTCGTGCTCGGCACGGATAGCCTTGCGGCGCGCGCCGATGCGACGGCGAACCTTTTGCAGAAAGGCTTCACCGCCCAACTTCCCGCCAGCGATACGCTGGGTTCGCTGAAACCTTACGGGCAGGGTCGAGACCAGGTCGCCGACATTACCGCCGATATCTGCAGCGCCAAGGGCGCCAAGATACGCAGCGAAACGCGCGACGAGGTCGGCCGCATGAAGGTGCAGTCGCCCTACATCCAGGAAATGGACCACGAGCCGCAATTCGTCTTTGCCGGCCTCATTCCGGGCCAGGATCAACAGCCGGCTCCGCAGCCGGAAAAAGTGGCGGGCGGCGATGCGGCGGGAACGATCGCCAACGTGCCGGTGCCGCTGCCGCGCCCGACAACTTTCTAAGGTAAATCGACATGAGCGCGCTCAACGACAGGATTCCGGTCACCATCCTGACCGGCTTTCTCGGCGCCGGAAAATCGACGCTGCTCAACCGTATCCTTAGAGATGCCGTCATGAAGGATGCGGCCGTCATCATCAACGAGTTCGGCGATGTCGGCATCGACCATCTCCTGGTCGAAAGCTCCGGCGATTCGATCATCGAGCTGTCGGATGGATGCCTCTGCTGCACCGTGCGCGGCGAACTTGTGGATACGTTGGCGAACCTGATGGATGCCGTGCAGACGGGCCGCGTCAAGCCGGTGAAGCGCGTCGTCATCGAGACGACGGGCCTTGCCGATCCCGCGCCCGTGATGCAGGCGATCATGGGAAATCCTGTTATCGCCCAGAATTTCGAGCTCGACGGTGTCGTGACCGTCGTCGATGCGGTGAACGGGCTGCAAACGCTCGACAATCACGAGGAAGCGCGCAAGCAGGCGGCGGTCGCCGACCGGCTGATCATCTCCAAAAAGTCGATGACCGAGCAAGCGGATGCCTTAGAAAAGCGCCTCAGGGCGCTCAATCCGCGCGCCGCGATGATGGATGCCGACAGCGCCGAGGCGGGGAGTGCCGCGGTGCTGGTGAACGGGCTCTACGATCCCACGACGAAGATCGCCGATGTCGGCCGCTGGCTCCAGGACGAGGATGCACACGAGGCGCATCATCACCACGATCACAATCACAATCATGATCACCATGGCCATCATCACGGTCACGCGGATCAGGACCCGCACGACGTCAACCGTCACGATGCCTCGATCCGGTCCTTCTCCATCGTCGAGGAGAAGCCAATTGATCCGATGGCGCTCGACATGTTCATCGATCTCCTGCGTTCGGCCCATGGCGAGAAGCTGCTGAGGATGAAGGCGATCGTTTCCGTCTCCGACCGGCTGGATCGGCCGCTGGTGCTGCACGGCGTCCAGAGCATCTTCCATCCGCCGGTGCGGCTTCCCGCCTGGCCGGGGGAAGACCGGCGCACGCGCATGGTGCTGATCACCCGGGATCTGCCCGAGGCTTTCGTCAAGGATCTCTTCGACGCCTTTCTCGGCAAACCGCGCATCGACATGCCGGACCGTGCGGCACTGTCCGACAATCCGCTCGCCATTCCCGGACTACGAATTTAGCCTTTGCGGATCAGGAAGCGGTGGCCGGTTTCGGTCTTTTCGGTTTCGATCAATTCGTGGCCGTCCTCATTGCAGAAGTGCGGCATGTCGATCACGGCAAGCGGGTCTGTCGTGTCGACCTGAATGAGCGCACCGCTCGGCATGGCGGCGAGCTTTTTGCGTGTCTTGATCACGGGGAACGGGCATTTCAGGCCGCGAAGATCGTAAAGAACGGGGTTCAAGCCGTTCAGTTCCTCGCCCAGAATTTCCAGAACGGCTTCTTTGCCGCCACTTCCGCCGTCTCCTGCGGTTCGGGCGCGGTAAAGGCCAGCGGGTTCTGCATCGGCACCGGTACGACCGCAGGTACTGCTTCGGCGACCGCCGTTGGCTGCAATGGGGCAGGTGTCGCAGGCGTGGCGCCGGCTGCGGTCTTGGCGGTGAGGCTCTGGGCGGTGCGCTTGGCCATCATGTCTTCGAGTTCTGCGACCTTGACCATGCGTCCCGCTTCGAGCGATGTGCCGGTCGGTGCAAAAGCGAGCTCGCGGCCTTTGCGCAGCTTGGCGACCACGGCCTTGCGCTCGGCTTCTGTGGGATCATACCAGGCCATGCCGTCAAATTTGCTCATCGCCTTGGCATAGTCGGCGTCATAGGTCTTGCCGTAGGAGGCAAGGGCAGCCGTCAGCGCCGGCGGTGTCGACATGGCGGGGCATTTGCCGCCAGCATTAAAGGCGCCGCCATCGGTCGCCTGCTGGTTGAAGACATATTTTTTCTCGCAGACGTTCACCTCGGGCGGGCGCTTCGTCACTTCGAAATTGTCGTAGCCGACCTTCAGCATCTTCCAGAAGTCGTAGTTCTGGTCGAGGCGATGCTTGACCATGTTTTCCGCCGTCATGCGGAAGGGGAAGGCCTGCAACTGCACCGTCGACTGGCCGCCCTTGAAGGCGTCGCGGGCGAAGGCATAGATCTCGAGCACCTGCTGGTCGGTCATCGAATAGCAGCCCGACGACGAGCAGGCGCCATGGATCATCAGATCGGAGCCGGTGCGCCCGTTCACAGCGTCGTAGCGGTTCGGGAAGCCGGTGTTGATCGCCAGATAATATTTCGAGTTGGGGTTCAAGTTGGCGCGCGTCAGTTCGTAGAAGCCTTCCGGCGCCTGCCGGTCGCCGGTCTTGACCTTCGGACCGAGACGGCCGGACCAGGCGCAGATCTTGTAGTCGGCAATCTTGTCGAAACGGTTGTCGGTCTTCGCCTTCCAGATCTCGAGCGCGCCTTCTTCCTTGAAGATGCGGATCATGATCGGCGAATTGCGGTCCATGCCCTTGGCGCTTATGTCGGCGAGGATATGGGCGGGAAGCGGCTGCTCGACCTTGTTCTTGACCGTGGAAAGATCGACCTGCGCGGTTTCCAACGCATCATTGCAGCCGGCCAGAGCCAGCGCCATGAGGGAAACATAGGCAAAATGACGTATGCGCATCCAAACTAGCCCGTAAAGATTATGCTACCCCGGTCCGCCTATCGAGTCAGGGCACGAAGCGGAATCATAAGCGGCTTATACTTCACAAATCCTTACCAGCCTATGACGTGTCAGGAACGCCCCCGCAAGCGCAAATGTCAGAGATAACATCAATGTGGCCAAGGTTTGGCCTTAATCCCCAAGGGCGCCGGTTCTTAACCTAGAGATTGCGGCCCATGTTGAGGAATTTCTGGCGCCGCTCGTTGCGCAACTGCTCGCCCGAGCGCGATGCCATTTCGCCCAGCGCATTGGCGATCACATCGCCGGTTGCCGCTATCACGCTGTCGGGATCGCGATGCGCGCCGCCGAGCGGCTCGGAAATGATGCCGTCGATGACGCCGAGCGATTTCAGGTCCTCGGCAGTGATCTTCATGTTGGTCGCCGCTTCCCGGGCGCGGGTGGAATCGCGCCAGAGGATGGAGGCTGCCCCTTCCGGCGAGATGACGCTGTAGATCGAATGCTCGAGCATATAGACCCGGTTGCCGGTAGCGATCGCAATCGCGCCGCCCGAGCCGCCTTCGCCGATGACGACGGAAACGAGGGGAACCTTGACCCCGAGACACATTTCCGTCGAACGGGCGATCGCCTCGGCCTGGCCGCGCTCTTCGGCGCCGACGCCGGGATAGGCGCCTGCTGTATCCACCAGCGAAATGACGGGCAGGCCGAAACGATCGGCCATTTCAAGGATGCGGATCGCCTTGCGATAACCTTCCGGCCGCGGGCTGCCGAAATTGTGCTTCAGTCTGCTTTTGGTGTCGTTGCCCTTTTCCTGGCCGATGACGGCGACGGGCTGGCCGCGGAAGCGGGCAAGACCCGCCTGGATCGCGGCGTCCTCGGAAAACTTGCGGTCGCCGGCGAGCGGCGTGAATTCCTGAAACAGCGTCTTGGCGTAGTCGACGAAATGCGGGCGCTGCGGATGGCGGGCGACCTGCGTCTTCTGCCAGGGGTTCAGCTTGGAATAGATTTCAACGATCGCCTCACGGACGCGAACCTCCAGCCTGCCGATCTCATCGGTGGTGTCGATACTCTCGTCTTCCGTTGCGAGCTTCTTCAGCTCGATGATCTTGCCTTCGAGGTCGGAGATCGGCTTTTCGAAGTCGAGATAGTTGTGCATGAGGTGCGTTTCCGTTCCTTGTGCCTCGGGGCGTTTTCCTGGCTCCGCCCCTTGTCGCCGGTCCTATTCGTGCTTTTTCGCCTGTTTGGCAAGGGGGTGATGCGTCTGGACAAGCTGCTGCAGCCTCTCTTCGAGGACATGGGTGTAGATCTGCGTGGTCGAAATGTCCGAATGGCCGAGGAGTTCCTGCACGACGCGCAGATCCGCGCCATTGGCAAGCAGGTGGCTCGCAAAGGCGTGGCGCATGACGTGCGGCGAAATTAGCGACGGCGTCAGCCCGGCGCGGATCGCCAGGTTCTTCAGGTCGCGGGCGAAAACTTGGCGCGGCAGGTAGCCTTCCCTGGAGGCGGCGGGAAACAGCCAAGGGCTTTCCTGCGGCTCCTTGGCGGCAGCATTTTCCGCCGCCAGTAGGCGCCCGTAGGATTTGAGCGCTGTTATCGCCGAATGCGAGAGCGGCACCAGCCGCTCCTTGTTGCCCTTGCCGCGGATCATCAGGAAGCGGCCTTCCTGGTCGAGCACGCGGGCGGGAAGCGAAACGAGCTCGCTGACGCGCATACCGGTGGCATAGAGCAGTTCCAGAAGCGCCAGCATGCGCAGGCGCTGCAACTGGCCGGGCGCCGGATCGTCGGCCTCGGCCTGCGCCTGGGAAAGCAGCTGGCTCACCTGCTCGACGCCCATCGTCTTCGGCAGGGGGCGTCCCTTCTTCGGCGCGTCGAGGATACCCGTGGGGTCGTCGGTGCGAATGCCTTCGGCGTAGAGGAACTTGTAGAACTGGCGCATGGCCGCAAGCCGGCGCGCCTGCGAGGAGGGCTTGAAGCCCTGGCCGGCGAGCGAGGAGAGATAGGCGGCAAGATCGGCGGAGGCGGCTTCGATGAGCCGTATGCCGCGGCCGTTCAGGAAGGAGAGGACGTCTTCGAGGTCGCGCTCGTAGGATTGCAGCGTGTTGGCGGCAGCACCCCGTTCGGCGCTCATCATTTCCAGGAAGGATTCCACATGGACGCGGCCGAGATCCCTCATGTCCTTACTTCCTGGTCGCGTCGATCGTGCCCGTCGCAGGCGGGTTGACCCGCTCGGACGGAATGCGGATCGTTACGTCGCGCTGCTGCGGCTCCACGAAGGTCACAAGCGCCCACATCGCTCCGTAGACCGTCCCGGCGAGGATCGCGCAGAAGAACAGGAAACGGAACAGGGTCGGCATATCCGGCAACTCCTTCATGCTCTGCTTCTGTTATAAGAAGCATATTCGCAAGTGCAAGAAGCGGTATTCAAGCCACGATTCCCTTGTCCGCGACTTGACGCTCCACCTGCATTTGTCGATACGGTTTGCAAACAAAGTGTGAATGGACCGATGAGTGACCCACTGCTGACCGTTGCTGACAGCCTGAAAGACAGAGCTCGCGCCGCGCTCGGTTCACGCAATCTGATCCTCGTCGGCCTGATGGGTGCTGGAAAATCCTCCGTCGGGCGCATCCTCGCCAGCCAGCTCGGCATTCCCTTCATCGACAGCGATCACGAAATCGAGCGCGTTTCGCGCATGACGATCGCCGAACTTTTTGCAGCCTATGGCGAAGAAGAATTCCGGGCGCTGGAAACGCGGGTCATGAAGCGGCTCCTGAAAAACGGGCCGCGCGTGGTCTCCACCGGCGGCGGCGCCTTCGTCAACGAACGGACGCGCAGGCATATCAAGAAGGGCGGCCTTTCCGTCTGGCTGAAGGCGGATCTCGATGTGCTCTGGGAGCGGGTTAACAAGCGTGACACGCGGCCGCTGCTCAAGACCGAAAATCCGAAGCAGACGCTCGAAAACCTGATGAACGCGCGTTATCCGATCTATGCGCAGGCTGATGTCACAGTGCTCTCGCGCGACGTGCGCAAGGAAGTCATGGCCGACGAGGTGCTGAAGGCCGTGGTCGAAGCTCAAAAAGAAAGTGCAGCGTCATGAATGCGATAACCTCCACCCCTGCCGTCCAGACGGTGCATGTGCCGCTCGGCGAGCGCGCCTATGATATCCTGATCGGGCCGGGGCTGATCGCACGGGCCGGCGCCGAGATTTCTTCCCGCCTCAAGGGCCGCAAGGCGGCCGTTGTCACCGACGAGCATGTGGCGCCGCTCTATCTCGAAGCGCTCGTGGCAAGCCTCGATGCGGCGGGTATCGTCGCGGCCAAGGTCGTCCTGCCGGCCGGCGAGAAGACGAAGAGCTTCGAACATCTGATCACGGTCTGCGACAAGGTGCTCGAGGCCCGTGTCGAACGCAACGACTGCGTCATCGCGCTCGGCGGCGGCGTCATCGGCGACCTCTCGGGATTTGCGGCCGGCATCGTGCGCCGCGGCGTGCGCTTCGTGCAGGTGCCGACTTCGCTGCTGGCGCAGGTCGATTCCTCCGTCGGCGGCAAGACCGGCATCAATTCCCGCCACGGCAAAAATCTGATCGGCGTTTTCCATCAGCCGGATCTGGTTCTGGCCGATACGGATGTGCTGAACACGCTGAGCGAGCGTGAATTCCGCGCCGGTTACGCCGAGGTCGCAAAATACGGGCTGATCGACAAGCCTGACTTTTTCGCCTGGCTGGAAGCCAACTGGAAGGCGGTTTTTGCAGGCGGCTCAGCGCGCATCGAGGCGATTGCCACCAGTTGCCAGGCCAAGGCCGACGTCGTCGTCGCCGACGAGCGGGAAAACGGGCAGCGGGCGCTGCTCAATCTCGGCCACACTTTCGGCCATGCGCTGGAAGCGGCAACGGGTTATGACAGCCGTCGCCTCGTGCATGGCGAGGGCGTTTCGATCGGCATGGTGCTGGCCCATGAATTCTCCGCGCGGATGAACCTTGCAAGCCCCGACGATGCGCGCCGTGTCGAGCGACACCTGAAGGAGGTTGGCCTGCCGACCCGCATGTCCGAGATTCCTGGCGAACTGCCGCCGGCTGAAACGCTGATGGACGCGATTGCCCAGGACAAGAAGGTCAAGAGCGGCAAGCTCACCTTCATCCTGACACGCGGCATCGGCCAGTCCTTCGTCGCCGACGACGTTCCCGCCTCCGAAGTGATCAGCTTTCTCAGGGAAAAACACCCTTGACCGCGGTCGAAGGCGCTCTTGCATTTCTCGTGGCGTATTGGCCGGAAATCCTTTCGATTGCGGCGCTCGTGCTCATGTCCGCCTTCTTTTCCGGCTCGGAGACTGCGCTGACGGCCGTTTCGCGCAGCCGCATCCATACGCTGGAGGCAAACGGCGACGAGCGCGCCGGCCTCGTTAGGCAACTGATCGAGCGGCGCGACCGGCTGATCGGCGCGCTGCTCATCGGCAACAATCTCGCCAACATCCTGTCCTCCTCGATTGCCACCAGCCTTTTTCTCGGACTGTTCGGCAATTCCGGCGTGGCGCTGGCGACGCTGGCGATGACCGTCATCCTGGTCATCTTTGCGGAGGTGCTGCCGAAGAGCTGGGCGATTTCGACGCCTGACCGCTTCGCGCTTGCCGTGGCATTTCCAGCCAAGCTCTTTGTTGCCGTCGTCGGCCCGGTTTCCTCCTTCGTCAACGCCATCGTGCGGTGGATTCTTTCGCTGTTCGGCATCAATCTCTCGCGAGAGGTCTCGATGTTGACGGCGCATGAGGAACTGCGCGGCGCCGTCGATCTCCTGCACCGTGAGGGATCGGTCGTAAAGGCCGACCGGGATCGCCTTGGCGGCGTGCTCGACCTCAGCGAGCTCGAACTCTCCGACATCATGGTCCATCGCACCGCGATGCGGGCGATCAATGCCGACGATTCGCCGGAAGCGGTGGTGCGCGCCATTCTTGAAAGCCCTTATACGCGCATGCCGCTATGGCGCGGCACGATCGACAACATCATCGGCGTCGTTCACGCCAAGGATCTCTTGCGGGCACTTGCCGAGCCCAACATGGAGCCGCAAAACCTCGATATCGTGAAGATCGCGCAGAAGCCGTGGTTCGTGCCTGACAGCACCAACCTCGAAGACCAGCTTAACGCTTTCTTGCGCCGCAAGCAGCATTTCGCCGTCGTCGTCGACGAATATGGCGAGGTGCAGGGCATCGTCACGCTGGAGGATATTCTCGAGGAAATCGTCGGCGACATTTCCGACGAACACGATATCGAGATGCAGGGCGTGCGCCAGGAGGCGGACGGTTCCGTGGTCGTCGACGGCGGCGTGCCGATCCGCGACCTGAACCGCGCGCTCGACTGGAACCTGCCGGACGAGGAGGCAACGACGATCGCCGGCCTGGTCATTCACGAATCCATGACCATCCCGGAAGAGCGCCAGGCTTTCACGTTCCACGGCAAGCGTTTCATCGTCATGAAGCGGGAGAAGAACCGCATCACCAAGCTGCGCATCCGTCCCGCGCAGGAAGAGGACACGAAACCCGGCTGATCCCGCTTGGATTGCCGGCGGCTGATATCCATATAGGCTGTGCCGCTACCAGCGGGTCGGTTCACCGGGTGCTGCCGGTTCGACGGCGAGCGCGTGCAATCCGGCATCGAGTTCCGGTTTCAACAGGTCGGTGATCGCCCGGTGGCGCGCCAGCCGCGACATGCCGGCGAATTGTGCCGAAACGATCCTCACCCGCATGTGGGTTTCGCCGGTGCCTGTGATGCCGGGCTGATGGCCGGCATGCAGATGGCTCTCGTCGATGACGCTCACGCGTTCGGGCGCGAAGGCTTCGACAAGTTTTTCTTCGATGCGGGTTCGCAGGGTCATCATCCGGTCTTGCTGCTTCGCGAAAAGGGTTCCCACCAAGCCAGCAACATTCCCATTTGTCAATTCTTGTTGTCGCCTCGCGGCAGCCCCATAATTAGCGCCGTCATGAGACTTGATTCCAAATATTTCGACCGCATCCGAACACGTCGCAAACGCGAGCAGGAGGCAGAGCAGGCGCCGCCTACCTGTCAGTGGGACGGCTGCGACAAAAAGGGCTCGCACCGCGCTCCCGTGGGACGCAATGCGGAAGGCCAGTTCTTTTTGTTCTGCTTCGAGCACGTCAAGGAATACAACAAGGGCTACAATTATTTCTCCGGCCTCTCGGACGGCGAGATCGCGCGCTATCAGAAAGAGGCGATCACCGGCCACCGGCCGACATGGACCGTCGGCGTCAACAAGGCGGCGAAAGACAGCCCGTTGCATTCGGAGGTCCGCTCCGGCGCCTACACCCGCGTTCGCGATCCATTCGGCTTCGTCAAGGAAGGCGGCGGTAAGGGCAGCGGGCCGCGTTTTCCCCAGGCGCGCAAGTTGAAATCGCTGGAAAGCAAAGCTTTCGACACGATGGGCCTTCACGCCAACGCGACGTCGGCTGAAATCAAGAGCCGCTACAAGGAACTGGTCAAGAAGCACCATCCGGATGCCAATGGCGGCGATCGTGGCTCGGAGGAGCGTTTCCGCGCCGTCATCCAGGCCTATCAATTGTTGAAGCAGAACGGTTTTTGTTAATTCCCGTCCTTGCTCTTGGGCTTCAATCGGGTATGGTCCAAATCGGCTGAGGCCGCAGGCAAACGCGGCTCATATTTGTGCGTTTTCCCGACATCGCCTCCGCCGACCTTCCGGACGCGGCGTTTCTTGTCCGGGACTCTTTCAAGAATGCTCGCACGCGGTCATCATCCCGCCGAGGTTTCGTTTCAGTCCCGGAGAAGTATCGCCGACGTTCCGACCTGGACGGGCGTGGAATAAAATCGCGGCGTCCGGGTTGCGACATGGCCTGAGACAGTATGGCCGGGTGGCATCACCCGCCTTGGAGACATGATGAGCAAGATCGACCTGGATATATCAGAACTGCCCGATACCACCGTTTCGGTCCGCGAGGCCTACGGTATCGATTCCGACATCCGCGTTCCCGCCTACAGCAAGGGCGACGCCTATGTGCCGGACCTCGACCCCGACTACCTGTTCGACCGCGACACGACGCTCGCCATTCTCGCAGGCTTCGCGCATAACCGCCGCGTGATGATCTCCGGCTATCACGGCACGGGCAAGTCCTCGCATATCGAGCAGGTGGCGGCGCGCCTCAACTGGCCCTGCGTGCGCATCAATCTCGACAGCCATGTCAGCCGTATCGATCTCGTCGGCAAGGATGCGATCGTCGTCAAGGACGGGCTGCAGGTCACCGAATTCAAGGACGGCATCCTGCCCTGGGCCTATCAGCACAATGTCGCACTGGTCTTCGACGAATATGATGCCGGCCGTCCCGACGTGATGTTCGTCATCCAGCGCGTGCTCGAATCCTCCGGCCGCCTGACGCTGCTCGACCAGAGCCGCGTCATTCGGCCGCACCCTGCCTTCCGCCTGTTTGCGACGGCGAACACGATCGGCCTTGGCGACACGACCGGCCTCTATCACGGCACGCAGCAGATCAACCAGGCGCAGATGGACCGCTGGTCGATCGTGACGACGCTGAACTACCTGCCGCATGATCACGAAGTGAATATCGTCGCGGCCAAGGTGAAGAGCTTCGGCAAGGACAAGAACGGCCGCGAGACGGTTTCGAAGATGGTTCGGGTTGCCGATCTGACGCGCGCCGCCTTCATGAACGGCGATCTCTCCACCGTCATGAGCCCGCGCACGGTCATCACCTGGGCTGAAAACGCCGAGATCTTCGGCGATCTCGCCTTCGCCTTCCGCGTCACCTTCCTCAACAAGTGCGACGAGCTGGAGCGGCCGCTGGTCGCCGAGCACTATCAGCGCGCCTTCGGCGTCGAGCTGAAGGAAAGTGCCGCCAATATCGTTCTCGGAGCTTGAGATCGACCGATCATGGCAGCTCGCGGTGACAATTCGAAAGCAAAACCCGGCGCGCCTGTCGACGTCGAGCCATTGCGCCGGGCGATAACCGGCTGCGTGCGCTCGATCGCCGGCGACGGCGATGTCGAGGTGACCTTCGCCAACGAACGGCCGGGGATGACCGGCGAGCGCATCCGGCTGCCGGAGCTTTCCAAGCGGCCGACGGCGCATGAGCTGGCGGTCACCCGCGGGCTCGGCGATTCCATGGCGCTGCGTCTCGCCTGCCATGACGAGAAGGTGCATGCGACGATGGCGCCGCAGGGCTCGGACGCCCGGGCGATCTTCGATGCGGTCGAGCAGGCGCGCGTCGAATCGATCGGCGCGCTGCGCATGGAGGGCGTGGCGTCGAACCTGCGCTCGATGACCGAGGAGAAATATTCCAAGGCGAATTTTACCGGCATCGAGCGTCAGGAAGACGCACCGGTCGGCGAAGCCGTGGCGATGATGGTGCGCGAGAAGCTGACCGGCCAGCGCCCGCCGGCCTCTGCCGGCAAGGTGCTCGATCTCTGGCGCGGCTTCATCGAGGACAAGGCAGGAACCGAGCTCGACAACCTGTCGAACTCGATCAACGACCAGCAGGCCTTCGCCAAGGTCATCCGCAACATGCTGTCGGCCATGGAAATGGCCGAGGAGTATGGCGACGACGACAGCGAAGCCGATAATGACGACCAGTCGGAGCAGGAAGACCAGCCGAACGGCGACGAGCAGGATCAGGACGAGGTCGACGAGGATGCCGGCACCGATGCCGCCCCCGTCGAGGACAGCGAAGTCGCCGACGAGCAGATGGAGGACGGCGAGACCGAAGGCGCCGAGATTTCCGACGACGACATGATGGAAGAGGGCGAGGACGATTCGGAAACGCCGGGCGAAACCCGCCGTCCGAACACGCCTTTTGCCGATTTCAACGAGAAGGTCGATTATCACGTCTATACCGAAGAGTTCGACGAGATCATCACCGCCGAGGAGCTCTGCGATGCCGCCGAGCTGGAGCGCCTGCGCGCTTTCCTCGACAAGCAGCTGGCGCATCTGCAGGGCGCGGTCGGCCGTCTTGCCAACCGGCTGCAGCGCCGCCTGATGGCGCAGCAGAACCGTTCCTGGGATTTCGATCTGGAAGAGGGCTATCTCGATCCGGCCCGGCTGCAGCGCATCATCATCGATCCGATGCAGGCGCTGTCCTTCAAGATGGAGCGCGACACGCAGTTCCGCGACACTGTCGTCACCCTGCTCATCGACAATTCGGGCTCGATGCGCGGCCGGCCGATCACGGTTGCCGCCACCTGCGCCGATATTCTCGCCCGCACGCTGGAGCGCTGCGGCGTCAAGGTCGAGATCCTGGGCTTTACGACGAAGGCCTGGAAGGGCGGGCAGGCGCGTGAAAGCTGGCTTGCCGGCGGCAAGCCGCAGACGCCGGGCCGCCTCAACGACCTGCGCCACATCATCTACAAGTCGGCCGACGCGCCGTGGCGGCGCGCCCGCGCCAATCTCGGGCTGATGATGCGCGAGGGTCTGCTCAAGGAAAATATCGACGGCGAGGCGCTGATCTGGGCACACAATCGCCTGCTCGCACGCCGCGAGCAGCGCCGCATCCTGATGATGATCTCGGACGGGGCGCCGGTGGACGATTCGACGCTGTCGGTCAATCCGGGCAATTATCTGGAGCGGCACCTGCGCGCCGTCATCGAACGGATCGAGACGCGCTCGCCTGTGGAATTGCTGGCGATCGGCATCGGTCACGACGTGACGCGCTACTATCGCCGCGCCGTGACGATCGTCGATGCGGACGAGCTTGCCGGTGCAATGACCGAGCAGCTTGCCTCGCTATTCGAAGATCAATCCGTCCAGCCGCGTGGCGGCCGGCTGCGCCGTGCCGGCTGATGTCGCTCAAAGGAAATACCCGGCATGACGATCAAGCGTCTCTGCGGTGCGGCGTCGATTGCCCTCTGTATCGCCACAGGCGCCTTTCCGTCCTGGGCTGCTGACGAGGTGCCGGTCATTAGCCGGCAAATATCGGACTTCAGGATCGGCTCTTCAGAGACGAAATTCGGATCGATGGAATTTCTCGGCGGGCTGGAGATGGTGTCCAGCCGCGCGCTGTTCGGTTCGCTCTCCTCCATCCGTTTCCGGCCGGACCAAAAACATTTCGTCGTCGTGCTCGATACCGGCCAATGGCTGACCGGCAGCATCGAGCGCGACGTCAAGGGCAGGCTTTCCGGCCTTTTGGATGTCGAGATCACGCCGATGAAGAACAGCGCCGGGCTGAGCTTCGAGGGCAAGGGATATATGGATGCCGAGGGCCTGGCGCTGGACGGTGACCGGATTCTGGTCTCCTTCGAGCAGCGCCATCGCGTCGATGTCTATCCCGACCCCGGCTTCGCCGATTCGAGCGCGATCGCCACTTTGCCGATCCTTATCCCGCGGAAGATGTTGAGCGACAATCGCGGCATCGAGACCATCACGGTGGCGCCGGCATCGAGCCCGCTGAAGGGCGGCGTGGTCATCGTCTCCGAGCGCGGTCTCGACAGCGACGGCAACCGGCTGGCGGCCATTCTCAGCGGGCCGCTGAAAGGGCGTTTCTCGGTCGAGCGGGATGGCAGCTTCGACGTCACCGACGGCGCCTTCCTGCCGAACGGCGACCTGCTGCTGCTGGAACGCCGCTTCAACATGGCCGAAGGCATCGGCATGCGCCTTCGGCGCATCAAGGGCGCCGATATCAAGCCCGGCGCCGTCGTCAGCGGCGACTTACTGCTGGAAGGTAATTTCAACTCGCAGATCGACAATATGGAAGGGCTCGATGCCTTTCAGGCGGCCGACGGCACGAGCCATATCATCCTGGTGTCGGACGACAATCATTCGATCCTGCAGCGCAACCTGATGCTGGAATTCCGGCTTTCGGAAGAAGCCGCGTGGGTAGCGCCGAGTTCCCAGAAGCGGAATTGATCCTAGCCACCGGCCCGAAATCGGAATCGATTTTCGGAAAGCGCGATGCGAGGATTGAAAATGCTAGAGCGTCAGACTGATGTCATATGCCTCGGCTATCCCGCGCAATCGGGGATTGCCCGGTATGGAAACAGGATCGGGCCCGGTGGCGACATGGAAGTTAAAAGCGGGGAATTCCTGCAGTGGGCGGCGAGTTACGACACAGCCGGTCCGGAACGCCGCAGTCTTGCGGCGCATGAGCAATGGCTGGAAACGCAGACAGCGCCGGTGTTGCGGCTCGATTCGTCACGAGATATCGACGATCTGGTTGCAGAGGCTCTGCTGCATCCGGCGATCGCCGCCTGTGCGGTCCGGCGGCGTCGGTGATTAGCTGGCGCGGGCGGCCTGCATCGGCCGCAGTACGTTCATCAGCGCGCCATAGGGCAGCAGCATGACGAGGCCGACGATCATCTTCACGGCGAAATCGCCGATCGCCCAGGAAATCCAGCGTGGAGCCTCCGTGGCGAAGACGCCCAGGACGGGAGCTGCTTCCAGCGCGAAAGGATCGTTCGGGCCGAGGAAGACGAAGAACGCGGCGAAGGACAGCGAGAAGAACATCACCGTATCGAGCGCCGAGCCGATCAGCGAGCCGACCAGCGGCGCGCGCCACCAGGCCTGGCGGCGAAGGCGGTTGAAGACGGCGATATCGAGCAACTGGCCGGCGAGATAGGCCGAGCCGGAGGCGATGGCGATGCGCGGAACCGAGGTGAAGAAGGAGAGCGTCACGCCAACGACGAAGCCGGCAAAGACGACCTTACGGGCCGCCTGCGGGCCGAACTGGCGGTTGGTCAGATCGGTGATCAGGAAGGCGATCGGATAGGAGAAGGCGCCCCAGGTCAGGATGTCGGCAAGGTTGATGCCGGCGACTTCGGCGTTCAGCGGAAACTGGACGAGGAAGTTGGAGGCGACGACGACGAGCGTCATCAGCGCGACATAGGCGATGGTATAGCGGGTCTTCAGCATTTTTTTATCCTGGGTGATGCCACCAGTTGGAGGAGTAAACCGACAAAGCAAAAGGCTTGTCCGGTATTATCCGTTCAAGCCTTTTGAAGCCGTATGAAAGAAAGGCAGAAGCTTACGCAGCAGCGGCTTCGGCGGTCTTCTTCACGATCTGACGGCGCAGCAGGCGCGCGCGCATCGAGAGTTCGTTTTCACCAGCCTTCAGCAGGAAGGCATCGAGGCCGCCACGATGCTCGACGGAGCGAAGAGCAGCAGCCGAAACGCGAAGACGATAACGCTGGTTGAGAGCGTCGGAAATCAGCGTGACCTGGCACAGGTTCGGCAGGAACCGGCGCTTGGTCTTGTTGTTGGCATGGCTGACATTGTTACCAGTCAGGACGGCCTTGCCGGTCAATTCGCACACGCGGGACATGGAACACCTATTCTTGTTTTTCTCGGGCCATCGAATTGCCAATCCCGGCAAAACCAGGCGCGCAATCCAACAGGCATGATTGGAAAGTTGCGGTTCTATAGTCAGACAGGCTGCGCCCGTCAAGCCAAACCTTGGCCTTTCCCGCAATTCTGTCAAAAAGCTGCTGTTTTCTTCCCTTCACGGCGGGAGTATAGAGCGCTCAGCAAGGGCTGCCTGCGCCCGGCAAAACAAGGCTTCACTCATGGCTCATTCGGGCAGACGGATTTTCATTTCGGCCATCACAGCGCTTCTTGCCATACCGGCATCGGCGGCCGAAATCCAGCATCGGACGGAATATCGGGTGGCGCTCGCCGGCCTGCCGATCGCGCGCGCCGCGTTCCTGACGCAGATCGAGGACGATCACAGCTACAAGATCGCCGGCGACATCAATTCCGCCGGCCTTGCCGATCTCGTCACGACAATCCAGGCAAAGACCAGCGTTACAGGCGTCGTGCGGAATGACAGGCTGCAGGCGCTGAAATATTCGCTTTATTACAAGAGCGGCAAGAAGGCCCGCGTCTACGAGGTCAGCTACCGCAACGGCGACATTATCTCGGCAACGACGACACCGCCGCCGAAGCGCCCGAAGAACTGGATCGACGTCACGCCGCGCGACATGCGCTCGGTGCTCGATCCGATTTCCGGCCTGGTCTTCACTGGGGATACCAAGGTCTGCTCGCAGACGCTGCCGATCTTCGACGGCGAGACGCGCATGGATCTGGTGCTTTCGCCGAAGGGCGACGAGGATTTTTCGACCGACGGCTTCAAGGGCAAGGCGGTGGTCTGCAGCGTGCGCTTCGTGCCGCGGTCCGGCTACAAGAAGGGCCGCAAGGACATCGACTATCTCAGCAAGAGCAACCGTATGGAAATCTGGTTTGCCAAGTCGGACGCGGCAAATGTATATGCTCCTGTCTATGTGCGTATTCCGACCGAATATGGAATGGTGACGATCACTGCCGTCAAATACGGCAGTGTCGGCTGACGGAGCTTTCGCCTCCGTGAATGGGGGGACAGATGAAGCTTCGCGCGACGGCGATCGGTTTTACGGCCATTCTGATGTGGTCGTTCCTGGCACTCCTGACGGCCGCTTCCGGCAAGGTGCCGCCATTCCAGCTTTCGGCCATCTGCTTTGCGATCGGCAGCATTCCGGGCCTCGTCGTGCTTGTCCTCAACCCTGCGCGGCTGGCACTGCTGAAGCAGCCTGCCCGGGTTTGGGTCACTGGCATTGCCGGTCTCTTCGGCTATCACTTCCTCTATTTCACCGCGCTTCGCAACGCGCCGGCGGTGGAGGCCGGGCTGATCTCCTATCTCTGGCCGCTGCTGATCGTGGTCGGCTCGGCGCTGCTGCCGGGAGAGCGGCTGCGCTGGTATCACGTGACCGGCGCGCTTGCCGGACTTTGCGGCACCTTCCTGATCGTCGGCCGCAACGGCATCGATTTCGACGGAGCCTATGCGATCGGTTATGGCGCCGCCTTCCTCTGTGCCTTCACATGGTCGGGCTATTCGCTGGTGACGCGGCGTTTCGACGCCGTCTCCACTGATGTCGTCACCGGCTTCTGCCTTGCGACCTCCATCCTGTCCTTCTTCAGCCATCTCGGCCTGGAGGCGACCGTCTGGCCGGAAACCAGCTTCGAATGGGGCGCTGTCATCGGGCTCGGCCTCTTTCCTGTCGGGGCGGCCTTCTATGCCTGGGATTACGGCGTCAAGAACGGCGATATCCAGATCCTCGGCGCGGCAAGTTATGCCGCGCCGCTGCTTTCGACGCTGATCCTGACGCTGTGCGGGTTTGCCGAGCCGAGCTGGCGAATTGCCCTTGCCTGCCTGTTCGTTACCGGCGGAGCGGTGCTGGCCGCCCAGGAAATGTTCCGCCGCAAAATTCCGGCGCAGTCTGCGGCAGCAGAGTAGGCCTTCAGCAGCCGGGCTTCCAATCCGGCGGGGCCATCTCGAAGCTCGAAAATTCGAAGCCGGGCGAAACGGTGCAGCCGACCAGGGTGAAATCCCCGAGGGTTTCTGCCGATTGCCACCAATTGGCGGGAATGACCGCCTGCGGCCGCTCGCCGGCAGCAAGGTTCGTTCCGAGCGTCAGGGTCTCGCTCGCTCTTCCGTCTTCCGAACGGTGCAGCGCCAGCGGCGCGCCGGCGTAATGATGCCAGACCTCGGCCGCGTCATGGACGCGGTGCCAGTGCGAGCGTTGCCCTCTGGTCAGGAGATAATAGATCGCCGTCGAGTGGCCGCGTTTTCCGCCTGCCGTGTCGCGGAAGGTCTGGATGTACCAGCCGCCTTCCGGATGCGGCTGCATGCCGAGTTCGCGGATGATCTCCTCCGGCGACATCAGAAATTGTCCTTGCGCTTGCGGATCTCGGCAAAGACCTCCTCGTTCGTCTTGCCTTCCATGACCAGATTGCGGCGGATCACCGGATCAGCGGCGCGTAGGAACGGATTGGTTTCCTTTTCCAAGCCCAGTGTCGTCGGAATGGTGAATTTGCCTTCGGCGCGCAGGGCTTCGATCTCGGCGGCGCGGCTCTTCAGGCGCTCATTGTCGGGATCGACCGTCAGCGCGAAACGGGCGTTGGACAGCGTATATTCGTGGCCGAAATAGACGGCCGTCTCATCCGGCAGCACGGCGAGCTTCTGTAGCGAATGCCACATATCGGCGGCGGGGCGCTCGAACAGGCGGCCGCAGCCGAGCGCAAACAGGGTGTCGGCGGCAAAGAGCAGCTTGTCGTCGACGAAGTGATAGCAGATGTGGCCGGCGGTGTGGCCGGGTGTTTCGATGACGTTGACCGTGTGATCGCCGAACAGGAAGCTGTCGCCACCGGCCATCGCCCGGTCAAGGCCGGGAATGGCGACCGCCTCGTTGATCGGACCGATGATTTCGCAGCCGAACCGCTCCTTCAGCGCCAGATTGGCGGCGACATGATCGGTGTGGTGATGGGTGGTGAAGATATGGGTGATCTTCCAGCCGCGGCGCGTCGCCGCTTCCAGAATCGGCGCTTCCTCCGGCGCGTCTATCGCCGCGGTAAAGCCTGTCTCCGCGTCGTGCACCAGAACGCCGAAATTGTCGGTGCGGCAGAGAAAAACGTCTAATTCCAAAGGTTTCATCTTCAAATAATCCCTTGTCCCACGACTCTCGCGGGAATGTAGAGAGTCCGGCCTTGAAGTCCAACAGCCCGCTGATAACATTTATCGCAATGCACGCCGATATTGTCGACCTACGTCAGTTCTATCACTCCGAGCTCGGGCGCCTTGCCGAGCAGTCGATCGCCATGGCGCTGTCGTCGCTCTGGGTGCGGCTGCCGCAGGAGCGTCTGGTCGGCCTCGGCTATGCCGTGCCTTTCCTCGACCGCTTCCAGGCCGATACCGAGCGGACCTTCGCCTTCATGCCGGCCGGGCAGGGCGCGGTGAACTGGCCGATGGGCTCGCTTTCGTCGACGACGCTGGTATTCGACGAGGAACTGCCGCTGCCGGACTCCTCGATCGACCGGGTGCTGATGGTGCATTCGCTGGAATTTGCCGAGAGCCCGCGCGAGACGCTGAAGGAGCTCTGGCGGGTGCTGGCGCCGGGCGGACGGCTTGTTATTGTCGTGCCGAACCGGCGCGGGGTCTGGGCACGCATGGAGCATACGCCGTTCGGCTCCGGCCGGCCCTATTCGCGCGGCCAGCTGACGCATCTGCTGCGCGAGACGAATTTCACGCCGGGGACGACGGCCGAGGCGCTGTTCTTCCCGCCTTCCAAGCTGAGAGCCATCCTGCGCCTTCGCCGCGCCTTCGAGCGGATCGGCCGAACGCTGTGGCCCGCATTCTCAGGCGTCATTATCGTCGAGGCGCAGAAGCGGCTCTATCAGGGGCTGCCGGTTGCCGCGCGCGCTTCCCGCCGTGTCTTCGTGCCGGTTCTCGCACCTCACGGCGTGCCGACGACGCGCAACCGATGAGCGCGGTCCCGGCTCTCGACAAGAACCGCATTCCGCTTTAATGGCACTTGGTCATTTTCCGGAAAATCCAAGGTCGACCCATGAGCGTTGAGATGAGCAAGCCCGTTCCGCGTCCCGGTATTCTCGATATCGCAGCCTATGTGCCGGGCAAGGAACATGCGCCGGGCGTTGCCCGCGTCTACAAGCTTTCGTCCAACGAAACGCCGCTCGGCGCGAGCCCGAAAGCGATCGAAGCCTTCAAGGCGGCTGCCGATAATCTGGGGCGTTATCCCGACGGGCAGGCGATCGAACTGCGCGAGGCGATCGCCGCCGTGCACGGCCTCAATCCGGCAAACATCCTCTGCGGCAACGGTTCCGACGAACTGCTCGGCCTGCTTTGTCATGTCTATCTCGGCGCTGGCGACGAGGGCATCATCACCGAGCACGGCTTCCTCGTCTACAAGATCCAGATCCTGGGTGCGGGCGCGACCCCCGTCGTTGTTAGGGAAAAGAACCACACCGTCGATGTCGACGCGATTCTTGCCGCGGTGACCGAAAGGACAAAGATCGTCTTCATCGCCAATCCCGGCAATCCCACGGGCACCTATGTTCCCGTCAGCGAAATCCGCCGCCTGCAGGCCGGGCTGCCGAAACATGTCGTGCTCGTGCTCGATGCGGCTTACGCCGAATATGTGCGCCGCAACGATTACGAAGCCGGCATCGAGGTCGTGTCCTCCAACGCCAATGTGGTGATGACCCGCACCTTTTCGAAGGCCTACGGTCTTGCGGCGCTGCGCGTCGGCTGGATGTATGCGCCCGCCGACATCGTCGATGCGGTGAACCGCGTGCGCGCGCCGTTCAACCTGAATGCGGCGGCGATTGCCGCCGGTGCCGCGGCGATCCGCGACCAGGCCTTCGTCCAGCAGGCCGTCTCTTTCAACCAGATGTGGGTGGAGACGCTCACAGAGGCCCTCGAAGCGATCGGGTTGAAAGTCACGCCCTCCGTCGCCAATTTCGTCCTCATCCATTTCCCCGACATCGACGGCAAGCGCGCACCGGATGCCGACGAGTTCCTGACGAGCCGCGGTTACATCCTGCGCGCCATGCGCGGCTATGGTTTCGCCAACGCGCTGCGCTTGAGCGTCGGCCCCGAAGAGGCCAATCGCGGTGTCATCGCCGCGCTCGGCGAATTCATGGGACGTCAGGCATGAGCGTGCAGTTCGATCGCATCGCGCTGATCGGCATCGGCCTGATCGGCTCTTCGCTGGCCTACGACATCCGGCGGCTCGGTCTTGCGAAAGAGATCGTCGTTGCGACACGCAGCGCCGATACGCTGAGGCGGGCCGAAGAGCTCGGCCTCGGCGACCGCTACACGACGTCTTCGGCGGAGGCGGCCAGGGATGCCGATCTTATCATCGTTTCTGTGCCGGTCGGTGCATCGGAAGGCGTTGCCAGGGAGATCGCGGGAAGCCTGAAGCCGGGGGCTATTGTCACCGATGTCGGCTCCACCAAGGCCTCGGTGATCGCGCAGATGCAGCCGCATATGCCTGACAATGTGCATTTCATCCCCGGCCATCCGCTGGCCGGCACGGAAAAATCCGGCCCGGATGCCGGCTTTCCCGGTCTCTTCGAAGGCCGCTGGTGTATCTTCACGCCGGTTGCGGGCACTGACGAAACGGCGCTGAAGCGGCTGCGCGGCTTCTGGGAGGCGCTCGGCTCGAAGGTCGACGAGATGGATGCCGAGCATCATGACAAGGTGCTCGCGATCGTCTCGCACCTGCCCCATATCATCGCCTATAACATCGTCGGCACCGCCGACGATCTGGAAACGGTGACGGAGTCCGAGGTCATCAAATATTCGGCCTCCGGCTTTCGCGATTTCACCCGTCTCGCCGCTTCCGACCCGACGATGTGGCGCGACGTCTGCCTGCACAACCGCGATGCGATCCTCGAAATGCTGGCGCGCTTCTCCGAAGATCTCGCCTATCTGCAGCGGGCGATCCGCTGGGGCGAAGGCGATAAGATTTTCGAACTCTTCACCCGCACCCGCGCCATCCGCCGCTCGATCGTTCAGGCCGGCCAGGATGTCGACGCCCCCGATTTCGGCCGCCCTCACGCGCTTGAGAAGAAGTAGCCGCCAAAGCCTGAGAGGCGGGACCGGTTAGATCGGCGGAATCCGGCCGAGCGGGATAAAGCCGCTGACGGTGGCGTGGCCGCGATCGACGACGAGATCGACCGAGACCTTGTTGCTGCCTCCGGCGAGCGACTTCAAAAGCTTCGTCGCCGTATTGACGGTCGAGGCGATATTCGGAAAGGCCTGTTTCAGGCTGTCGCCCCAGGGGCCGAGCTGTTCGATCTCCAGCTTGAATTTTCCGGAGAGAAAACCCTGCTCGTCGAAGGAGAAGGGACCTGTCAGCGTCATCACCTTGCCGTCGCCGATATCGGCGACGACGCGGCGCAACTCGCCGGCGGCGCCGTTGAGGCCGTTCCGGTCGCTGCCGTCGATCAGGCCGGCCTTGCCGGTGACGGTGAGATCGATGCTGGCGGAGAGTTTCGGGAAGATCTGCGGCCAGTCCTTGATTGCCGTGTTGGCGTCCTGCACGGAGATCGCGCCGTCGAGATCTGCTCCATTCTGGCGGAGATGAATTTCGGTGTGGGCGGCATCGAAGCTGATGGTCTGGCCGGTGAAGGAGGAGACCGCCGTGGCCTTCAGGCCTTCGATGACGGTCGAGCTGCGGTCGATGCCTTGCAGCCTGGTCGCGAGGCTCGATTGCAGGTTTGCCCATTGGGCCGAGATCGAGAGACCGTTGCTGGTGCGGATTTCCGCCGGCGAATCGAGCTCCCAGACGATATGGCCGGGGGCATAGACCTGCGCCGCCGAGCGTAGCGCGCCGAAGCTGGCCGAGACGCCGTTGACATTGTCATCGACATCGATCTTGGAGCAGAACAGGCCGATGCGGAAGGGATAGCCGCGGAATTCGATATCGGAGCATTCGCCGCTGACGCCGGCCTGATCGCGCGGGGCGATTGCTTTCAGTACCGTGGTCTTCAGCGCAGAGGCCGCATAGAACCAGCCGCCGGTATAAAGCGCGATTACCAGGAGGATGCCGCCGCCCAGCAACCAGAATTTCTTGCCGCTGCTGGATTCGCCGCTGCCGGATCGGCTTGACGCTGCCATGATGTTCTCCAATGGTGAGTCGCAAATGTGATTCCGGTCTGGCGTGCGATATGGACGAATTTTGGGTATTTGGCTACGGCTCACTGATGTGGAATCCGGGCTTCGAGTTCTTGGAGCGGGCAGAAGCTCGGGTGCATGGCTACAGGCGTTCGCTCTGCGTTCGCTCCTTTGTCCACCGCGGCACCCGCGACAATCCCGGTCTCGTTCTCGGCCTCGACAGGGGCGGGGCCTGCCGCGGCATGGCGTTTCGCATTTCGCCGGAAAAATGGGATGAGGTGATCGATTATCTCCGCGCCCGCGAGCTCGTCACCAACGTCTATCTGGAGCGCCGGGTGCGGCTGCAATTTACAGGCGGCCGCAAGGTCGAAGCGGTCTCCTACATCGTCGATCGCGATCATGAGCAATATGCAGGAAGCCTCGATGCGGTCGAGGCGGCACAGGTGGTGAACGTCGCCAAGGGCCAGTCCGGCCCGAACGATGCTTATGTCTTCAACACGCTCGCGCATCTGAGGCAGATGGGCATTCGCGATCATTGGCTTGAGCAGGTCGCCGGCGAAGTGGAGCGGTTGCGCGCTGCCTGACCGGAAAGGCGCTAATTTCAGGCCGTCGCGGCCTTCAGCCTGCGCAGCTCCGTCAGCCTCTCGACCGCCGTCGGCGGCAATGGCAGATGCGGATTACGCTCGACCGTATCGATGAGGAGTTCGTCGCTTGCCCGCTCCGTCACCTCGATCAGATGGGCGAAGAAGGCATCCGGATCCATTCCCGGCATAATTGGCGGCAGGATCTTCACCTTGAAATGACCGGGATAGCGCCGGAAACTCCGCCGCGGCCAGAAAAGACCGGGATGCATGGCGACAGGCACGACGGGAATGCCGAGATCGCGGTACATGCGGGCAATGCCGAATTTATAGACCGGCTCGGCGCCCGGCGGTCGGCGGGTACCCTCGGGATAGATGATGAGCTGGCGGCCGGTCGAAAGCTCTTCCTTCGTGCGTTTCAGCACTTCCACCATCACCTTGCCGCGGGCGCCACGGTCGACCGGGATCATGCGCTGCTTCTTCGCATACCAGCCGAAGAGCGGAATCCACATCAGCTCGCGCTTCAGGATATAGACCGGGTCCTTGAGCCTGGGCAGCAGCGCATAGGTATCCCAGAAGGACTGGTGCTTCGGCGCGAGGATGTAGCTACCATCAGGCAGGTTTTCCAGACCTTCGATCTCGAAGGTCGTGCCGACGATGATGCGCATCAGCCAGTGATTGGAGCGTGCCCAGTTCTTAGGGATCGCATAGGCCGTCAGGCGCGGAACCACGAAATAATAGGGCGAGAGCACGATCATCCGGATGATGAGATTGGCATAGAAGATCGTGTTGAAGAGAATGGAACGCAGGGCGATCATGAAACTTTCCCGAGGCATGCTCACGCGACCGGCCTACACGATATTGCCCGTCAGAAAAAGCGTTTGATGATGCCCTGGCGCAAAAGCCTTAGTCCGAGGCGGAAACGCTTGCCGAGCGCAGCCCGGTATGGCGCCCGAAGCCGGTGACGTTGCGGGCGCCGGCCAGCAGCACCTTCACATATTCGGCGAGCATGACGCGCATCGCGTTCGGGTCGGTGAACCAGTTGCGGGTCTTCAAATCGGAATTGACCACCGGATAGGGGATGAACTCGATGTCGGGATCGACGTAGGAGAGTTCGGCGAGGCTCCGCGGCATATGATAGTTGTTGGTGACGACAATGACGCTCCTGTATCCGTTGGCATGGATCCAGTTGGAGGTCTCTTCGGCGTTGCCGATCGTGTCTATGGCGTCGTGGCCGATATCGACGCAGCAGGAAAAGAGATCGGCCGAACCCTGCGTCATCTTGCGGATCTGCCTCGGCGTTGTCGTCGGGTGGACACCGGAGATCAGGAGCCGCTTGCCGGCGCCCTTCTGCAGCAGCTCCACGGCCTGGTCGATGCGCTGGTAGCCGCCGGTCAGCACCACGATCGCATCCGCCTTCGGTTCGGCCGGGGGCTTCAGCGTCGTCACGGAATCGGCGAAACGCAGGAAGCCGCCGAACACCAGGGCAATCGCCAGCACGCAGGCAAAGCCGCCCCAGCGCAGCAGGCGGCGGACCGGTCCACGCCGCGGCGGCAGACCCGCCGGGCGATGAAGCTCCGGGTCCTGCCGAGTCGAATTGTGTGTCGTATGGCCCATGGTCATGAATCGTGATTATACGCTGATTGCGGCGCGGAACAGACGCTTTTCATGACAATGCGGCATGGTTGCGATCAACTTGCGATGCCGTCGGTGCGCGTCGGATCCGACCGCAGCGTATCGATTTCGTAGATCGTCCGCATGACAGTCAGCCGCGCTGTGAAGGTTGTCAGCAGTGCGATGACGATCATCGTCGCGAAGATGCCGGCATAACCGAGCACGCCGACGGAAAAGGTGCCGAAGAGCGCGGTCGCCTGGTCCGTTTCCGGGGTTGCGAGGGTGCGGCTCTGCCAGAAGCCGGCCGTGGCGAAGAAAAGCGCGGCAAGCGCGCTGCCGATCGCCGATCCCTTGAGGCTGATCTTCAGGAAATGTTTCTGGAATTCGGTGGCGACGAAGGAGCTCTCGGCGCCGACGAAATGCAGCACTTCGACGACGTGCCGGTTGCCCGACAGAGCGCCGCGCGTGGCGAAGACGACGGTGAGCACCATCGCCGTGAAGACCAGGAGCAGGATGCCGGTGCCGATCATGACAGTCGTGTGCGCCATGGACACCAGCCGGTCGACCCAGGTGCGGTGGTCGTCGAGGCTGGCCTGCGGGATGCTGTCCTTGAGGAGCGACCGCATCGCGTCGAAATCCGGCGGATTGCTCTCATCGATGGTGATGACGATGAGGCGGGGAACGGGCAGGTCCTTGAGATCGAGGCCGGGGCCGAGCCAGGGTTCGAGCAGGCGGGCGGTCGCCGCCTCGTCGACGATCTGGCCGCTCTTGGTGCCGACGAAGGTCATGGCCAGGTCGCGCGCCTGCGTGAGGGCCTTTTCCATGTCGAGATTGTCGTCCGGCTTGATCTGGATGGTGATCTCGCGGGAGATCTGGCTCTCCCAGCTTGCCGCCGTCGAGCGCACCATGCTGACGCCGCCGAGCGTAAGGCAGGCGAGAAAGGCCATGATCGCGATGACCACCATCAGGGCGTTGCCCTGGATGTTGGAGGGCGGCAGGATCGGCGCGGTCGGGCGCACGCGCATTTCGGGCCGCTTCTGTTCCGCCTTGTCAGGCGCCTTCTCCCGGCTTCTGGATGGGGGCTCAGTCATAGATATCGAGATGCCCTCCGGACAGGATCATGCGGCGGGCTTCCACTTGTTCCATCAGCGCCAGGTCGTGCGTCGCGATCACGACGGCGGTGCCGAGCCGGTTCAGCTCGAGGAAGAGATTGAGCAGGCGCCTGGCCATCGGCGGGTCCACATTGCCCGTCGGCTCGTCGGCGAGCAGCACTTCAGGCCGGTCCATCAGAGCCCGCGCAATCGCGGCGCGCTGTTTCTCACCGCCTGAAAGCACGGGCGGCAGCACGTTGATGCGCTCGCCGAGGCCGACCCATTTCAAAAGCTCCAGGACATCGGTCTTGTAGGAACTCTCATCCTTGCCGCGCACCCGCAGCGGCAGCGCCACGTTCTCATAGGTGGTCAAATGGTCGAGGAGACGGAAATCCTGGAAGACGATACCGACGCGGCGACGCAGCAGCGGCAGCTCGGGGCGGGGAATTTCGGAAATATCGCGCCCGAACATGCGGATCAGGCCGCGCGTCGGCTGCAGCGACATGAAGAGCAGCCGCAGCAGCGAGGTCTTGCCGGCGCCCGAAGGGCCTGTCAGGAACTGAAAGGATTTCTTCGGAATGTCGAAGGTCAGGTCCCGGAGGATTTCCGGGCCCATGCCATAGCGCAAACCGACATTCTCGAAGTGGATCAACGGGCAGCTCAGTCTGTTGTGGGTTTCACCGCGTGACTTGTTAACCAACACCGTTAACAGCCGGTAAATTTTGCCGGAAAGACGCCCGTTTGATGGCAATCTTTGCGAAGCATTAACCATTAAAATTTACGACTGAGCAGGATTCGTTTCAATGCCAAGATTTCCCCTGGCATCGAAACCATGTGGACATCTGCGAGGCAGCCATCATGGAAGCATCCTCCTTCAGCCGCAGGACGCCGGGCCAGGCCTATGATTTCCTGCCGCCGGAACCCGCACGCCACCAATACCACAGGGCGCGGCCTGCCGATATTTCCGACGCCGAATTCGTGACGGTCGGTAAAGCCCGGCCGCAGGAATTCAACGCCAGAACCCACAACGACAATCGCAGGCGTATGGCCGCTGCAAGCGTCGCGCAGCCGCCATTCATGCTGGCGGCGGCTTCCGCCCTGCGAGCAGCCGAATCCTGGCTGCAGCGCGCCTCTCTGCGCAGTTTTGCGGCGCTGGTGCTGGCGCTCACCGTGCTCGTCTTCGGGCTAGCCGGCGGCTTTTCCAGTCTTTCCGGCGAGCGGGCCTCCTCGGGAGCGCCGCTGCACTTCACCCATGTGTCGGTGACGCCGCGCGATGCGAACGGCATGCGCGTGCTTGTCATCAACGGTATCGTCGAAAACGAGAGCGGCACGACGCAGACGGTACATCCGATCCGCGCCGATCTCGTGACCGATGAACGGCTCACCGCGAGCATCGTCATCGATCCGCCTGTCGATGTCATCTACAGCGGCCAGAGCCGGGGCTTTTCGGCGCGTGTCCAGCATGCCGGGGGTAAGATGCCGGAGGTTCGGCTTTCCTTCCTGCCGTAGAGCTTTCAGATGTAAAATGGTCGACTTCCGGCCACAGGTCGCGCCAATCGCGTTAATTTCATGGTCGGCGAGGCTGTTTCAGATCCGCATTTGTGCTAACGGCTTACCCTTCTTTTTCATGGAGCAAGCCCTTATGCCTGTCGTGCGCGGAAAAAACATCGAGCCGCTCTTCACCGCCGAGCAGATCGCCGAGCGCAATCATTCGATGGCGCGGGAGATCGCCAACGGTCCTACCAAGGACCTGCTCGTCATCGCCGTGCTCAAGGGGTCGTTCATTTTCGCCGCCGACCTGATTCGCGCCCTGCATGACACCGGGCTTGCTCCGGAGGTCGAATTCATCACGCTGTCGAGCTATGGCAGCGGCACGGTTTCGCAGGGCGTGCGCATCGTCAAGGATATCGACAGCGACGTGCACGGCCGCGATGTGCTGCTGATCGACGATATTCTCGAATCCGGCCGCACATTGCTCTTTGCCAAGGAGCTGCTTTTCGAGCGCGGCGCGCGCAATGTCACCATCGCCGTGCTGCTCGACAAGCGCGTCAAGCGCAAGGAAAAGCTGGAGGCCGACTATGTCGGCTTCGAGTGCCCTGACTATTTCGTCGTCGGCTACGGCATGGATGTCGCCTATGCCTTTCGCGAATTGCCCTTCGTCGGTGTCGTTACCGGGGATGCCTGAGCATCATCCGGTTTGGTGATCAAGACGGGTTGTTAACCATTCCGCTCATCGCTTCGTCATCTTTACCGATCGAAAAGGAAAGTCTGGTGATTTCCGTCGCGGGGCTGAAGACGGAGCAATGCACATATGGCAAGAATTCTGATTACGGAAGACGAGGACTCCCTGCGGTCTTTCGTAGCCCGGGCCTTGCGGCTCGACGGTCATGAGACCGATGAGGCGGCCGACGGCGCCGAGGGGCTGGAGAAGCTGAAGGACGGGGTCTACGATCTGCTGCTTTCGGATATCCGCATGCCCGTGATGGACGGTATCGAACTCGCCCATCAAGCAAAAGACGCCTTTCCAGGCCTGAAGATCCTGCTGATGACCGGCTATGCCGAGCAGCGCGAACGGGCTGACGACCTTGCCGAAAAGATCATCGACGTCGTTGCCAAGCCATTCGCGCTTCCCGATATCCGCAAGGCAGTTGCCCGGGCGCTCGTCGCTTAGCGAGCGCTCCTGATCATTGCACGGCGGTGTGAGGCTTACTGGATGTCCAGAAGACGTTCGAGATACCGCCGTTCCATCTCCTGCGGCGGATTATTGCTGAGCTTCTCGCGGATCGCATCGAGGATTTCGCGGGCGCGCTGAACGTCGATTTCGTCGGGAACCTTCACCTTGTTGTCGCCGAAATCCGGGCCTTCGGCACGCCGCAGCCGTCCGAGTGGGTCGCGGCCGTTCTGGTCGCCCTGGCCAACCTGACCGTCCGGGCCCTGGCCCTGCTGGCCTCGTTGTGCCTGCATCATCTGGTTCATCATGTCGCGGGCGCCCTGGCGAAGCGCTTCCAGCGCGCGGCCCTGGTTCTCGACAGCCGTGTCGCCGCGGCCCTGGCCGAGTTCGCGGCCGGCGCCGTCCATCTCGCGTTGGGCCTGGCCGAAGCCCGGGCCGGGCTTCATGCCCATATCGCCCAGGTTTTTCTGCAGTTCACCGAGCTGCTTGCCGAGCGCATCCTGCTGGGCGCGCAACTGTTTCAGCGCTTCCTTGAGCTGCTCAGCCGTCATCTGGTCGGAGGGGTTCTGGCCCTGCTGGCCTTGCTGCTTATCCTGCGGCTCGCCATTTTCTCCCGGATTCATTTCGTCGAGCAGCGGGTCGTTCTCGCCCATATCCGGGTCGCCGCGCTGCATGCGGTCCTTGAGCTGCTGATCGAGGCGGAAGGTCTGTTCCATCAGTTTCTGCTGGTCGCGCAAGATCTCGCCGAGCTTATCGATCTGCTTGCGCGCCTCGCTGTTTTCCTGGCCCTGCTGGCCCCGCTGCGGGCGGCCCGCCTGCAGGTTGTTCATCATGCGCTGCAAGTCCGACAGCATCTGCTGGGCCGCATCACGATTGCCCGAGCGGGCGAGATTCTCGATCTGGTCCATCATCCGTTCCAGATCCTGCTGGCGCAGGATGTTCTGCGCATTCTGGTTCGGCTGCATCGGCGCGTTCTGCATGCGCTCCGCAAGCTCCGTCAGGTAATCCTGCATCGCTTTGCGCAGCTCATCCATCAGCTTCTTGATCTCCTCGTCGGATGCGTTGCGGTTCAACGCATCGGCAAGCTTCTGCTGGGCTTCGCGCAGCTTGCGTTCGGCAAGCGAAAGATCGCCGTCCTCCATGCCGAGCGCGATCTCCCAGAGATACTGGGCCGTATCCTTCAGCGCATCCTCGCCCCTTGCGAGCTTCATCCGCGCCAGGGCGGATTCGAGGAGCAGGTAGTTGGTGAGCTTGGGGATCGTCTCCTCCGGACGAATGGTCAGTGCCTCGTTCAGCGCGATCGCTTGCGGCATCTTGCGCGTGTCGAGCGCGAAAACCTGCCGCTCCTCGGCGACGGCGGCGGCAAGCGGCTCATTGAAGGGCCGCGACGGCAACGTCATCTCATAGGGCGGACTGCGGCCGGTCTGGCCGGCGGCATCCTTGGCGACGAGGGTGATGCGCACGCGTTTGCCGGAAAGCGGATGTTCGGTCAGGTTCCGGCTGGTGACGCCCTTGGCGTCGCGGGCGTTGCGGCGGGGAATATCCAGCCGGTATTCCGGCAGCGGATAGAGCGGTGTTGCGGCCGGATCGGTTTCAACGGGAACGATCTCGGCATGGCCCTCCTGGACCCCGTAATCATCCTTGACGGTGAAGCCGATTTCGAGGGCTCCGTTGACGCTGTGCTTCGGCAAACCGTCGAAGGCGATCTCCGGCGCCTTGTCGGGGAGAACGTTGAAACTCCAGCGGCGGCCGTTGACTTCAAGCGCGCCGTTTTCCTCGAGCTTCATCACATGCGTCTGGGCGATAAGAGCCTGGTTGGCGGGCGTGCCATCCGGCTGCTCTCCGGCTGTTGCCGGCGGTTGTTGCGGCTTTGTGTCCGCCTGCACCGCAATATCCTGGGCCTCGCCATTCGCCTTGCGAAACACGACTTTCTCGGCCGTTTTCCCACCGCTGACGCGCACGGTGAGGCCCGAAAACTGCGGAATGCCGATCGGCGCCTGCTCGCTGCCGTCTGTAGTCAGATAGACCGGCGCTCGGCCGGTATAGGATGGCGGCGTCACCCAGGCGTCGATGCGTACCGCCGGATCGACCGTTACCTGCTCGGGCGCCGCCTGCAACGCGTCACCGATCGAGCCGCCGTTGATCGACAGCGAATAGCCGAAGGCGGTGACGAGCAGCAGCGCCGGGATGGCGCGAAGGGCGAAGCGGTCATGCGCGGCGATATCAGGCCTCGGCATGCCGGCATCGAGGGCTGCGATCTTTTCGGCCATGCGCGCCTGGTGCTCGCGCCAAAGCACGTGCGCGAAGCGCGAGTCGAAGGCCGGCTCGTCTTCCTGGACTGTCACCGGCTGATGCGGCAGGCCGTTACGCTCTTCCAGCATGCGGTCGGCGTCAGCGACATCAGGCCAGCGCAGATTGCGGAAGGGGAGGAGCGAGACAAGGAAGGCAGCGGCGAAGGCCAGCAGCAGCAGGATGCGCAGCCAGTCAGGCACGCTGCGGAAGAGCCCAAACCAGGAAATGCAGAGATAGAAGGCAATGACCGACAGGACGGGCATCAGAGGCGGCAGCAACTGCTCGAAGAAGAGCACCATGCGCGCCAGCATGCGTTTCGTCGTCACCAGCCGGGCGAGCGAAGGGCGGAGCGCAAATGCACCTTTCTTCTGCCTTGAGGGGCTGGTCATCAGTCCGGTCTCCGCGATCTGGCGTTCTGGTACAGAGGGCGCTTCCGGCGATTGCGGGGCAATACGCTCATGAACGAAAGGATAACACTCTTTGTGGCGAAGGCGAGGGCGAGCGGCCGGTAATGCCGGCTTTTCACGTTTATTCGCCAAAAAGTGATGGGCGGTTCAGTCGAGCCAGGTTGGAACCGAGTCGAGGCTGATCAGCTCGGCATAGGTTCTGCGCGGGCGAATCACATGGAAATCACCGCCCTTGACGAGAACCTCGGGCACCAGCAGGCGGCTGTTATAGGTGCCTGCCTGAACCGCGCCATAGGCGCCGGCGGTGCTGACCGCCATGAGGTCGCCGGGCTTCGGCATCGCCATTTCGCGGTCGAGCGCCAGATAATCGCCGGTCTCGCAGACGGGGCCGACCACATCGGCGCGGATGCGCGGGGCGTTCGCCGCTGAAATCGTTACCGGGCGGATCTCATGATAGGCCTCGTACAGCGTCGGGCGAATGAGATCGTTCATCGCGCCATCAACGATGACGAAGGTCTTTTCGCCGCCGTCCTTCACATAGAGGACTTCGGTCACGAGGATGCCGGCATTGCCGACGATCAGGCGGCCGGGCTCGGTGATGATCTTACAGTCCAGCCCGCGCAGCTGGTTCTTGACGATTGCGGCATAGGCATCGGGCAGCGGCGGCGGATTGTTATCGTCCTTGTAGGGAACGCCAAGGCCGCCGCCGATATCGACGTGATGGATGGTGTGGCCGTCGGCGCGCAACGTCGCGACTAGGTCGCGCAGCAGCTTGAAGGCGTCGTCAAAGGGCTGCAGCTCGGTGATCTGGCTGCCGATATGCATGTCGATGCCGGTGACTTCGATGCCCGGGAGCTTGGCGGCATGGGCATAGATGGCGCGGGCGCGCTCCCAGGATATGCCGAACTTGTTTTCCTTCTTGCCGGTCGAGATCTTCGCATGCGTCTTCGCATCGACATCCGGGTTTATGCGGAAGGAAACCGGCGCCTTCTTGCCCGCCTTGACTGCGCGCTGGTTGAGGATTTCAAGTTCCGGCTCGGATTCGACGTTGAAGCAGTAGATGCCGGCCTCAAGGGCGAAATCCATCTCCTGCGGCGTCTTGCCGACGCCCGAAAACATGATGCGGCTCGCCGGAATGCCGGCCGCAAGCGCGCGGCGCAACTCGCCTTCCGAGACGACGTCGATGCCGGCGCCGAGGCGCCCCAGCGTCTTCAGCACCGCCTGGTTCGAATTCGCCTTCATCGCGTAGCAGACCATGGAGTCGACATCGGCGAAGGCTTCGGAGAAGACGCGGTAGTGGCGCTCCAGCGTCGCGGTGGAGTAGACGTAGAAGGGCGTGCCGACCGCCTTGGCGATCTCGGGAACGGGAACGTTCTCAGCGTGGAGGATGCCGTCGCGGTATTCAAAGTGGTTCACGAGTGCGCGCCTTAAAGAAGGGGATCGAGAAGGAAGGGCTTGTCGACGGTGCCGGGCTGCTTCGTCGGCTTGGAAGAGTCGCCTTCCTTGGTTGCCGCTGCGCTCGGCGGATCGAGATCGCCTTTGCGCCCGCATCCGGCAACGGCAAGGCCGATGACGGCGAGCACCGCCGTCAGGCGGATGAGGTGCGGCAAGCTCTTCTGCATGGATATCCTCTTGTGCGGCATATGACGGACATCATTCCTATGGGACGATGGACATCTTCATAGCGAAGTTTAACCGCCTTGTGCACCCTGATTGTTGGGCGGTTTTCCCGCGCTGGCGGGAAGGGCGGGGCGAATTTTCGCCCACCCGATATCTCTCAGTTGCGGCCGCGCCAGAAGGCGATCTGCTTGCGCACCTCGGAGGGCGCCGTGCCGCCGAAGCTCTTGCGGCTGGCGACGGAAGCCTCCACCGTCAAGACGTCGTAGACCTTGTCGGTGATATCGGGATGGATCGCCTGCAGGTCGGCGAGCGGCAGTTCGGCAAGATCGCAGCCCTTGCTTTCGGCCAGCGCCACGGCGCGGCCGGTGACGTGATGGGCATCGCGGAAGGGGAGGCCCGCTTCGCGCACCAGCCAATCGGCAAGGTCGGTCGCCGTCGAAAAACCGGAGCCGGCCGCCGCCTTCATGCGCGCGGTGTTGACGGTCATGTCGCGCACCATGCCTGTCATGGCGGCGATTGCCAGTTCCAGGCTCTCGGCGGCGTCGAAGACCTGTTCCTTGTCTTCCTGCATGTCCTTGGAATAGGCGAGCGGCAGGCCCTTCATGATCGTCAGCAGCGCGATCAGCGAGCCGTTGATGCGACCGGTCTTGGCGCGCACCAGCTCGGCCGCGTCAGGGTTTTTCTTCTGCGGCATGATCGAGGAGCCGGTCGAGAAAGCGTCGGAGAGGCGTACGAAGCCGAATTGCGGGGTCGACCAGATGACGATCTCCTCGGCAAGGCGCGACAGATGCATGGCTGAGATCGCGGCAATTGCGAGGAATTCGATGGCGAAGTCGCGGTCGGAAACCGTATCGATCGAATTGCGGGTCGGCTCACGGAAGCCGAGCGCCTTGGCCGTCATGTGGCGGTCGATCGGATAGCCGGTGCCGGCAAGGGCGGCAGCGCCGATCGGGCTTTCGTCCAGATGCTCGATGGCGTGGCGCACGCGCGAGCGGTCGCGGCCGAACATTTCGACATAGGCCATGCAATGATGGCCGAAGGTGACGGGCTGGGCGGTCTGCAGATGGGTAAAGCCCGGCATGACACTTTCGGCGTGCTCTTCGGCGCGGTCGAGGAAGGCGGCGATCAGGCCGGTCAGCATCCGTTCGGTCTTTTGCAGCTCTTCTTTCACCCAGAGGCGGAAGTCGAGCGCCACCTGGTCGTTGCGCGAGCGGGCGGTATGCAGCCGGCCGGCCGCCGGTCCGATCAGCGTCGCCAGCCGCGCCTCGACATTCATGTGGATGTCTTCGAGTCGGCGCGAAAATTCGAAATTGCCGCTTTCGATTTCTGACAGGATCGTGTTTAGCCCGTGAACGATCTTGTCCTTATCCTCGGCGGAAATGATCCCCCGATGGGCGAGCATCGTCGCATGGGCGACCGAACCACGGATATCCTGCGCGAATAGCTTCTTGTCGAAACCGATCGAGGCATTTATCTCCTCCATGATCGCGTCCGGGCCGGAGGCGAAGCGCCCACCCCACATCTGGTTGGAGGATTTGGTGTCCGTGTTGTTCTCGGCCATGGAAAATGCCCGTCCTGGAGAATGAAATGACGACAAAAAAACCCTTCGGCCTGCCGTCCGTAAAACTGATCGCAATCGCCGCCGTTGCAGGCGTCGTTGCCGGTGCGGCAGCGGTATACGTGAAGGAGACGGGGATTGGCAATGGTATCGGCGATAGCGCTTCGGCCGAATGCCCGCTGACGAAGGAGCGTGCTGCCAGTCTGACGCCGCTCATGAAGGGTCAGGTTGCCGCCATGGTTGCCGCCAACGAGCCGCGCAAGCTGACCGCGGTTTCCTTCAATGGCCCGGACGGCAAGCCGATGACGCTCGATCATTTCGCCGGCAAGACCGTGCTTCTCAATCTCTGGGCAACCTGGTGCGTGCCGTGCCGCGAGGAGATGCCGGCCCTGAACGCGCTGGAAAAGAATATGGGAAGCGACAAGTTTCAGGTCGTGCCGGTCAATATCGATACCGGCGACGATGAGAAGCCGAAGGCTTTCTTGAGCGAAATCGGCGTCGATGCGCTGCAGCTTTACCGCGACAATACGATCGGCGTCTTCAACAGCCTGAAGAAGGAAGGTCTCGCATTCGGTCTTCCGGTCACGCTGCTGCTCGACGACAAGGGCTGCCTGATCTCCGCGATGAACGGTCCAGCCGCCTGGGACAGCGAGGATGCCAAGGCGCTGATCAAGGGGGCGATCGGGTCGTAAGGACGCCGGTCAGGAATCTCCGTCCCCTTTGATGAGGAACACACCCGCAAGTCCGATAAGGACGAAGCATTGCAGCAGGAACATGGGTGTTTCGGTCGACATGATATTTCCTCCCCTTCACGGCAAGGAAAGCATTTCGCCGGCGTTTGTTCCATTCGCCCTTTGTGACGATAATCCGCTTTAGCGGGTGGGGACCGGCACTTCGCCGCGATAGTCGTAGAAGCCGCGGCCGGATTTGCGTCCGAGCCAGCCGGCTTCGACATATTTCACCAGCAGCGGGCAAGGACGGTATTTCGAGTCGGCCAGGCCGTCATGCAGCACCTGCATGATCGACAGGCAGGTGTCGAGGCCGATGAAATCGGCAAGCTGCAGCGGCCCCATCGGATGGTTGGCGCCAAGCTTCATCGCCGTATCGATGGCGTCGACGGTACCGACACCTTCATAAAGCGTGTAGATCGCCTCGTTGATCATCGGCAGCAGGATGCGGTTGACGATGAAGGCCGGGAAGTCCTCGGCAACGGTGATGGTCTTCTCCAGCGTGCCGACGAATTCCTTGGCCGCGGAGAAGGTTTTCTCGTCGGTCGCGATGCCGCGCACCAGTTCGACCAGCTTCATCACCGGCACCGGGTTCATGAAATGTATGCCCATGAAGCGTTCGGGGCGGTCGGTGGCGGCGGCCAGCCTGGTGATGGAAAGGGAAGACGTGTTGGTGGCGAGCAGCGCCTCCGGCTTCAGCACCGGGCAGACCTGCGTGTAAATCTTGCGCTTGACGCTTTCGTCCTCGGTCGCGGCCTCGATGACGAGATCGGACGGAGCGAGATCGTTGACGTCGGCGGAGCCTGATATGCGCGACAAGGTCGATTTACGTTCCTCATCGGTCATCTTGCCATTCGTCACCAGCCGCGCGAGGTTGCCGTTGATGGTGGCAAGGCCGGATTCGATGCGGTCCTGCGAGAGATCGTAGATGTGAACCCTGTAACCTGCGGCGGCCGAAACATGCGCGATGCCGCAGCCCATCTGGCCGGCACCGATAATCCCAATATTCTTCAACACCGCATTCATCTCCAAACCCCCGCTCGGCACTCGCCCCCGCGTTGCCGCATTATTGTAGCAATACTGCCGGGCGAAGGATCGCCCGGCAGCAGTAGTAGCCCGATAAAAGACAAATTTCCAGTCATTCGCACGTGCGAAAGAAAAGCATTTGGCCCGGTCAGAGCGCCTTCTCGAGTTCCGGCAGGATGTCGAAGAGATCGCCGACGAGGCCGTAGTCGGCAACCTGGAAGATCGGCGCCTCCTCGTCCTTGTTGATGGCGACGATCACCTTCGAATCCTTCATGCCGGCCAGATGCTGGATGGCGCCCGAGATGCCGCAGGCGATATAGAGCTGCGGCGCCACCACCTTGCCGGTCTGGCCGACCTGCCAGTCGTTCGGCGCATAACCGGCATCGACGGCCGCACGGCTTGCGCCGACGGCAGCCCCGAGTTTGTCGGCGAGCGGCAGGATGACTTCCTTGAACTTCTCGGCAGAGCCGAGCGCCCGGCCGCCGGAGATGATGATCTTCGCCGACGTCAGTTCCGGACGGTCGGAAGCCGACAGCGCATCGGAGACGAAGCGCGACAGACCCGGATCTGATATCGCCGGGATCGCCTCGACGGTGGCCGAACCACCGGCGGCGGCGGAGGCGAAGGAGGCGGTGCGCACGGTGATCACTCGTCTGGCATCCGTCGACTGCACCGTCTGGATGGCATTGCCGGCATAGATCGGCCGCTTGAAGGTATCGGCGGAGATCACCTCTGTTATCTCCGAGACCTGGGCGACATCGAGAAGGGCGGCCACCCGCGGCAGCACGTTCTTGCCGACCGAGGTCGCAGCCGAGAGGATCGTGTCATAGCCGCCGGCCAGCGAGACGATCAGGTCGGAGAGCGGTTCGGCGAGATTGTTGGCAAGTTCGTCGCTTTCGGCCAGCAGCACCTTGGAGACGCCAGCAAGCTTTGCCGCCGCATCGGCCGCAGCCCTGGCGCCCTTGCCGGCGACGAGAATATGCACGTCGGAGCCAATCTGGGTTGCCGCCGTCAGCGCCTTGGCGGTCTGATCGGAGAGGCTGACATTGTCGTGGTCGGCCAGAAGAAGAATGGTCATGATAATTTACTCCTGTTCCTGCCCGATCAGAGCACGCCAGCTTCGTTCTTGAGCTTGTCGACCAGTTCGGCGACCGACTTGACCTTGACGCCGGCCTTGCGGCCCGACGGCTCCTCGGTCTTCAGCACCTTCAGCCGCGGCGTCGTGTCGACACCGAAATCGGCCGGGCTCTTCTTGTCGAGCGGCTTCTTCTTCGCCTTCATGATGTTCGGCAGCGAGGCGTAGCGCGGCTCGTTCAGGCGCAGGTCCGATGTGACCACCGCCGGCAGCTTGATCTCGATCGTCTGCAGGCCGCCGTCGACCTCGCGGGTCACGGTCGCCTTGCCGTCACCGATCTCGATCTTCGAGGCAAAGGTCGCCTGGGCAGAACCCATCAGTGCCGCCAGCATCTGGCCGGTCTGGTTCGAGTCGTCGTCGATCGCCTGCTTGCCGACGATAACAAGCCCCGGCTGCTCGGCCTCGGCCACGCCCTTCAGGATCTTGGCAACCGCCAGCGGCTCGACCGCATCGTCGGTCTCAACGAGGATAGCGCGATCGGCTCCCATGGCGAGCGCCGTCCTCAGCGTCTCCTCGGCCTTGGCAGGACCGATCGACACCACCACCACTTCCTCCGCCTTGCCGGCTTCCTTCAGCCGCAACGCCTCTTCCACCGAGATCTCGTCGAACGGGTTCATCGACATCTTCACATTGGCAAGCTCAACACCCGTGCCATCCGGACGTACCCGGATCTTCACGTTGTAGTCGACAACCCGTTTGACTGGGACGAGAATCTTCATGGGGTCCTTCCTTCGAGAGAAACTGGCTTCAGCGTTTTTAGGAAAATGCGCGCTTAGGCGCCGCTCCGATTGTCGAATGGCGACATGGATACGCGTTTTTCCTCCAAAGACAACGCTTCCATGACGCTGACGGGCGATTTGCCTCGGCAATATATAACGTTTACGTTCACGTCAATATCACCGCCGGCCTCGACCCCAAGGAAGGCGCTGCGTCGTTCGTCCGTCCGTGCCGGCCGCGACGGCTGGACCGTTGCCGGTTTCATTTCTCACCGCGCGGGGCGTCACGATTTCCCGATCGAAGAGCGGCACGTCGGACCGGCGCAAGACGAGAATCAGAAGAGCGCCGGCAAGGATGCCGCCGACATGGGCGCCCCAGGAAACGTCGCCATCGGGAGCAATCGCCAGCATGAGGAATTGCTGGCCGATCCACAAAAGCAGCGGCACGAAGGCCGGCAGCGGCAAGGGCACACGGAAGAACACCAGCACCCAGACCCTGACGCGCGGATGCAGCATGACATAGGCGGCAATGACGCCGGAGATCGCCCCCGACGCGCCGACCAACGGCGCTTCCGAGGTCGTGCCCAGCAGGCCATGGCAAAGCGCGCCGGCCGCCGCGCAGGCAATGTAGAAAACCAGGAATCGCAGATGCCCCATCGCATCCTCGACGTTGTCTCCGAAGACCCAAAGGAAGATCATGTTGGAAGCCAGGTGCCAGAAGCCCGTATGGACGAAGGCATAGGTGAGGTAGGTCAACGGCTCGGGCACGATTTCGAGGCCCTGCGCCAGCACAGCGTGACCGAAAGCAATCGCCGGGATATAGCCGAGAGCAACCGTTGTCGCCTGGGCGGCCTGTTCGCTTTCCAGGCTGGTCAGAAGCCAGATCGCCACATTCAGGGTGATCAGTGCGAGCGTCACCCACTGAACCTTGATATGTTTCAGCGTATTGGCATCATGAAGTGGTATGAACATTGAGGCCCCCCGGCGTGATGGCGGCAAGCCTATCTGTTTTTTCCCGGAACCCAAAGCACATCCGCCTGGCCCCCGTCATTTGCGTGACGCGCCGCGACGAAGAGGAAATCGGAGAGGCGATTGACATATTTCATCGCCGCCTCGCTGACGATCTCGCCGTCCACGCGGCCAAGCGCCACCATCAGGCGTTCGGCGCGGCGCGCAATCGTGCGGGCAAGATGCAGATGCGCGGCCGCGGGGCTGCCGCCAGGCAGGATGAAGGATTTCAAGGGCTCCAGGCCGGCGTTCAACTGATCGATATCGCGCTCGATGCGGTCGACCTGCGTCTCGACGATCCGCAGCGGCTCGTAAGCAGGCGGCTCGCCGGTATCGGGCGTGGCGAGATCGGCGCCGAGATCGAAAAGGTCGTTCTGGATCAGCATCAGCATGCCGTCGAGCTCCGGCAAGCTTGTTGTGTGCAGGCGCGCCAAGCCAATCGCCGAATTGGCCTCGTCGATCGTGCCATAGGCCTCGACGCGTAGGTCGTCCTTTGTCCGGCGGGGACCGGAGACCAGCCCGGTCGTGCCGTCATCGCCGGTTTTCGTGTAGATCTTGTTGAGTTTGACCACGATCTCCCCCTACGAACCCGGTCAGGTCGGCCTGCCGCCACCGGTCAGCCAGAGCGTCAGCATGATCAGAATGACCGCGATCGCCTGCAACAGGACGCGAAGCTGCATCAGCTTGTTGGAAAGATTGGCATCGCCGCCCTTCATCATGTTGAAGAGGCCGCGGATCAGGACGAGGGCGACAACGCCCATGACGATGATCGCAAGAATATAGGTGACGGTGGACATGGCATTCAGCTTTCTCAGTCCGTCCAGCGCATCAGGCGGTAGAAGAGATCTGCCGGAAGCAGCCGCTTCAGGACCATGCCCTGTTTAGCCGGAGTCGTTACAGGATAATGTGGCCTTGGTTTTTTCGAGTTCAATGCGTGCTTCAACACCGAATAGACCGCCTCGGGGCCAAGTTTATGGCGATTGACCGGCCCCGAACCGTCGAGCCTTGCCAGCTGTCCGATATAGTCAGCCGCGTGCGGCGAATTCTCGAGGTCGATATTCTCTTTGATCTTAGCGAGCGCATTGGCAGTGAAACGTGTCGCGATCGGACCCGGCTCGATCAGGCTCACATGAATACCGCTGCCCTGCAGCTCCATGCGGAGCGTGACGCTGAGGCCTTCGAGCGCGAATTTGGAGGCAGTGTAGGCGCCGCGATAGCGATAGGGCAGGACGCCGAGGATGGACGAGCACTGCACGATCCGTCCCTGGCCTCGTTTGCGCATCGCCGGAATGACCTGACGGGTCAATTCGTGCCAGCCGAAGAAGTTCGCCTCGAACTGCGCGCGCAACGCCGCCGTCGAAAGGTCCTCGACGGCGCCGGGCTGGCCGTAGGCGCCGTTATTGAAGAGCGCGTCGATGCGGCCGCCGCTGCGCTCCAGAACCGCGCCGACCAGCGTGGAAATCGTCTCGGCCTTGGTGTAGTCCATCAGGAAGGCTTCAATGCCGTCCGCTTCCAGTCCGGCTAGATCTTCCGCCTTGCGCACCGTCGCAAAGACACGCCAGCCGTCGGCTTTCAGCGCTCGCGCGCAATGCGCGCCGATACCGGACGAGCATCCAGTCACGACGATGGTGCGCTGCTCCGCCATGGAATGATTCCTGTACAAAATGGGACTCGTTTCCCATATTCGGCCAGAGGATACAATCTGGAAAGCCGGAGACGGAATGCCGAAGGTGCTGCGCACGATCTACGACGTGGTTTATGATGCGATCTGTCACCTGATCGAGGACGACGGCTTCGCCATGGCAAGCCATGTGGCACTGTCGAGCCTGCTTGCGGTTTTCCCCTTCCTGATCTTCGGCACGGCCCTCGCAAGCTTCCTCGGCGCCAATCAGTTTTCCTCGACCGCCATCCACCTGATCTTTGATACCTGGCCCGAGGCGATCGCCAAGCCGCTCGCCGACCAGGTGCTGCAGGTGCTGACCATTCCGCGCGGCGGGCTGCTGACGATCTCGGTGCTGGCGGCCGCCTATTTCGCCTCGAACGGCGTCGAGGCGCTGCGCATCTCGCTCAACCGCGCGTACCGGGTGCAGGAAACGCGGCCGTGGTATCTCACCCGTCTCGCCAGCCTCGGTTATGTCCTGATCGCGGTCATTATCTTTGCGGCGATCAGCATCCTGTTGGTCGCCCTGCCGTTGGCCCTCGATTATGCGCGCGGCTGGTTTCCGCTGTTTGCCGATACGCTCGACATCGTCTTCAGCTGGCGCATCTACGGCACGCTGGTGGTGCTGACGATCGCTCTGCTGGTCGTGCATCTCTGGCTGCCGGCCGGCAAGCGGCGGGTTTTCGACGTCATTCCCGGCGTGCTGCTGACCCTGCTTCTCTGGCTCGCCGGCGCGCTAATCTTCGCCTACTATCTCGCGACCTTCGCCAATTATACGGCAACCTATGCCGGTCTCGCATCCGTCATGATCGTGCTGATCTTCCTTTATATGGTCAGCGTCATTTTCATCATCGGAGCGGAGATCAATGCGGCGCTGATCAAGTTCCGCGTCTTCCGGATGTTCTCCCATACGCTTTCGATCGTCGGCCGGCAGCGCGTGGCGAGGAAATCAGAGCCCGACAAGGCGGCGAACATCGGACCCTGACATGCCCCGGGCGCGCAATTCGCCAAGTCCGCTGTCGCCTTCGCTTTTCGAGAGCTTGCGGCCGTCTGCGTCGAGAATGAGCCGATGATGGTGGTAGATCGGTTGCGGCAGATCGAGCAGAACCTGCAGCAGCCGGTGCACCGACGTTGCGTGGAAAAGATCGAGCCCGCGCACGACATGGGTGACGCCCTGCAGAGCATCGTCGACGACCACCGAGAGATGATAGCTCGACGGGGCGTCCGAGCGCGACAGGATGACGTCGCCCCAGACTTCAGGCTCGGCGGCGATCTCGCCTGTCCTGCCGTCGCCGGTTTCCGTCCAGAACAAAAGCTCGCCGGTCAGATCCAGCGCCTTGCGCATATCGAGCCGCCAGGCATGCCTCTTCCCCGAGGCGAGCATTTGCCGCGATTCTGCCTCGGGGCGTTCGCGATCGGTTGCGGGATAATGCGGGGTACCATCGGGATCGCGCGGCCAGGCTTCGCCCGCCGCCTCGTAGGCGGCGACCCGCGTCTTCACCTCGCCCCGGGTGAGAAAAGCCGGATAGACGAGGCCGCGCTCGATCAGCGCATGCAGCGCCGCCTGATATTCGGGGAAATGTTCCGACTGGCGCCGCACCGGGCTTTCCCAGCTGAAATCAAGCCAGTCGAGATCGCTCAGGATGCTGGCCTCGAATTCCGGCGTGCAGCGCGTCAGGTCGATATCCTCGATGCGCAGCAGAAGGCGGCCATGGTTGGCCTCCGCCATATCGCGGTTCAGGAAGGCGGAGAGGGCATGGCCGAGATGCAGCGGCCCGTTGGGGCTCGGCGCAAAACGAAAGACAGGTTTTTGACGCTCGCTCGTGGTCATGCTTTCTTCTGCCATGGATTCAGGTTTCGAACCACTGCGAGGCAATGTGCAGATCATCCGCAATGAAGACGACGTCACGCAGGGGCTGGAAGCGCTGCTTCGCCTCGATCCGCGCCTTGCGCCGATTGCGGCGGATGCCGGGCCTATTCCGCTCAGGCTGCGTGAACCCGGCTTTGCAGGTCTTGCCCATATCATTGTCTCGCAGATGGTGTCGCGCGCCAGCGCCGAGGCGATCTGGCGTCGCATGCTGCCGGCGGACGGTCTGCTGACTGCGGAAGGTTATGCGCTGCTACACCCTGAGGCATGGCGGGAATTCGGCCTGTCGCGCGCCAAGGCCGAGACGCTCACACGGATCGCCGAAGCGGTGGCCTCCGGCCGCCTCGATCTCTCCGGCCTTTGCCTGAAGCCGCCGGGCGAAGCGCTCGGCGAACTCACCGCGCTGAAGGGCGTCGGCCCTTGGACGGCCGAGGTCTATCTGATGTTCTGCGGCGGCCATGCCGATGTCTTCCCGGCCGGCGACGTCGCGCTGCAGAATGCCGTCGGTGTGGCCTTCGGCCTTGAGGCCCGGCCACAGGCAAAAGCGCTTGCTCTCCTGGCAGAAATCTGGTCGCCGTGGCGTTCGGTCGCGGCCCGGCTTTTCTGGGCTTATTACGCCACGAAAATGCGCCGCGACATGGTGCCGATCGGCTGATCGGCAACACTCTTCAAATTGCCTTTATCCTCTGAATTTATTGGACTTCACAATCCTGTAACAACCGGCCTAATATACAGGTGCAGATGCCGAATCGATCAGGAGAGTCCCTTGACGATTGCAGTCTCCCCACAGGCCCTGCCGGCGCTCGTCCTGAACGCTGACTACCGGCCGCTGAGTTATTACCCCTTGTCGCTATGGTCCTGGCAGGACGCGATCAAGGCGGTGTTTCTCGACCGTGTGAACATCATCGCAGAGTATGAACATTCGGTTTCCTCGCCGAGCTTTTCGATGCGGCTTCCGAGTGTCGTGTGCCTCAAGACCTATGTTCAGCCGTCCCGCAATCCCGCGTTCACTCGGTTCAACGTCTTCCTGCGCGACCGGTTCGAATGCCAGTATTGCGGCACCCATGACGACCTGACCTTCGACCATGTCATCCCCCGCGCCCATGGCGGCGAGACGACCTGGGAGAATGTCGTGGCAGCCTGTTCGCCCTGCAATCTGCGCAAGGGCAGCAAGCTCCCGAAGCAGGCAGGCATGTTCCCGGCGCAAAAGCCCTATCAGCCGACGGTGCAGGATCTGCACAATAACGGCCGGCTGTTTCCGCCGAACTACCTGCATGACAGCTGGCTCGACTATCTCTACTGGGATACCGAACTGCAGCCCTGATCAACCTGCTTACGCCGCCTTGCGAACGCCGAGAAAGGCGAAGGCGGCGAGCAGGAGCCCTGCGATCACATTCCAGCCCGCGAAAGACAGGCCGAGTACGCGCAGCGCCGCGTCCGTGCAGGACGGGCCCTTGATCGTGTTGAGTTCGCCGAGCAGATCACCGGCATTGGTCGTCATGCTGCTTGCCGTGGTCGAGCAGGTGGCCGGGCCTGGCCAGAAATGCCATTCGACGCCGGCGTGATAGACGCCCATGCCCGCCGTGACCAGCATCAGTATGCCGGCCGCCAGAATCAGCGCGCGGGTGATCCAGTTCGGCACGCCGACGAGCGCCGAAATCGCACCGATGATGGCGATCGGAATGGCGTAGTAATAGGGCTGGCGCTGCAGCAGGCAGAGCGCGCAGGGAATATAGCCGCCGATATATTGGAAGCCGAGCGCCGTTCCGACCACCGCCGCCATGCCGATGGCAAGCAACAGGGAATAGGCAAAGCCGGGACGGGCGAGCGGCGAGGAAGTGGCAGTCATGGCGGAACTCCGCGGCCTGAAATCTGACCTTGAATCTAGTGAGCGAGATAGCGGTAGGCGAGGTATAACACGATCACGGCGGCGGCACCGATGCCGACGATCTGACCGAGGCGCTTTTCGATGAAGTGGCGGATCGGCTCGCCGTATCGGCGCAGCAGCCAGCCGAGGAAGAGGAAACGCGCGCCGCGGGCGACGATCGCCGAGACGATGAAGAGACCCAGATTGACGTGGATGACGCCGGACAGAATGGTGACCACCTTGATCGGCGGCAGATGCGCGAGACCGGAGGTCACGAGCAGCAGCAGGATCGTCTCGTAGGTGACGTAGGCCTTCATCTGCTCGAAGGCATCGAGCTTGCCGTAGAATTCGAGAATGGGCCGCGCCACCGTCTCATAGGCGTAATAGCCGAGCGTCCAGCCGGCGATGCCGCCGAGCACCGAGGCGACGGTTGCAATCAGCGCGTAGCGATAGGAGCGTTCCGGCTTGGCAAGCGCCATCGGCAGGAAAAGCACATCGGCGGGAACGAGAAAGATGGAGCTTTCGACGAAGGCGATGACGGCGAGCCAGACTTCGGCCGATTTGCGCGAGGCCAGAGACATGGTCCAGTCGTAAAGTCTGCGGAGCATTCCGTTCCCTTCCTGTTGCGGCGCAAAAAGCTTTAGGGGCCGTGCGCGGTGCTGTAAATGCTCGCCGTGGCCTTCTCGCCACCACCGTTTAAAAATTTTCGTGATCCGATGCATCCGGGTCTCTCACAAGATTTCATGGGATTGCGAATCTGCCATTCTGCGGCAAGCTTTTTTCGGATCGGCATGCAGGGTGGCGTGAGATGATATTCAAGGTGATCGAGGGCGGGCGCGGGCAGGCGGCGTTGGCGGACGAGTGGCCCGAGGCGGGTCACGGACCAAGCCCGGACGACGTGCGGTGGGAGGCCGCCCGGCGGCTCAACGAAAGCGGCTACCATCTCTCCCGCGTCCGGGAATTTGCGACCGGCGCGCCGATGCCGGCAGCACTCAGATATTTGTCGCTGCAGATCGATTTCGCTGCCGAGGCGCTGTCGCGGCTCGATCCTATCCCGGTGGACTTTCGTTCCGATGCCTACTGGCCGACATCTTCCTGAGGCAACCAGGACGGTGCGATCGCCGTTTCAGGACAAGTCCATCGACTTTTCCCATTGCTGGCGCAGCACGTTCATTTCCGTGCGCTTCTCGGCCATTTCGCTGACGATGGCGCGCAGATTGGGATGGCGCGACATGAACATGTTGAAGTCGCGCCGCTCGAGCACCTCGAACTGACAGAAGTCGACGGCGATGACGTCGGCGCTGCGCCGTCCGCCGGTCAGAAGCGCCATCTCGCCGAAGAAGGAGCCTGGCTCCAGGCGGATTGCGCCGCTGGCAAGCCGCACTTCCACGGCGCCGGAAGAGATGAAAAACATGCCGTCGCCGCGGTCGCCGCGGCGGATGACGCGTTCGCCGGGCGGGGCGGATTTCGCCTTGAAGAGCAGCAGCAGCTCCTCCTGCGCGTCCTCGTCGACCTGGGCAAACAGCGGGAAGGTTTCGATCAGCTGCTGCATCTTCAGCTGGTGCTGGCGTTCGCGCTCCTCGCCGAGTGCCCTGATTTTTTCCAGTTCCTTGCCGAGCGTCTTCTGCTTCTTCCTGCCGTAGCTTTCCCAGAGAGCAGGCCATTTCGAATGGACATATTTCTTCAGGCTGTCGGTCGAAAAGATCACCAGCGGGTTGAGGGTGATCGACAGGATCGCGGCGGCAAGGATCAGATCCTGACCCTCATGGGGCAGGAGCCCGAGCGAGACGCCGAGTCCGGCGAGGATGAAGGAAAACTCGCCAATCTGAGCAAGGCCGCCGGCCAGCGTCAGCCCCAGGCCGATCGGGTATCGCAGCAGCAGGACGATGAGGAAGGTGATGATGGCCTTGCCGAGGATGATGAGCGCCAGCGCGCTTATCACGGCCAGCGGCTGGCGCACCAGGATCGAAGGGTCGAAGAGCATGCCGACCGAGACGAAGAACAGCACGGAGAAGGCGTTCTGCAACGGCAGCGAGTCAGCCGCCGCCCTATGGCTGAGCTGGGATTCGCTCATGACGACGCCGGCGAAAAACGCGCCGAGCGCGAAGGAGACGCCGAAGATCGCCGCCGAGCCGAAGGCGATGCCGAGTGCGATCGCCAGCACCGTTAGTGTGAAAAGCTCGCGCGAGCCTGTGCGGGCGATCATGGTCAGCAGCCACGGCACGATGCGAGGGCCGAGGAAGATCGCCATTGCGGCAAAGGCCACCACCTTCAGCAGGGTCAGGGCGATCGCCAGCGCCAGCGGCAGGTCGCCGAGGCCATGGTTCGTCGTCGCGACCGCGTTGCCACCCAGAAGTTCCGCAAGCGCCGGCAGTAGCACCAACGCGAGCACCATCGCCAGATCCTCGACGATCAGCCAGCCGACGGCGACGCGCCCGCTCGGCGCATTGACGAGATTGCGCTCCTCCAATGCCTTCAGGAGAACCACGGTGCTCGCCACCGAGAGGCTGAGGCCGACGACGATGCCGGCGCCGAGGCTCCATCCCCAGAGCTTGCAGAGGCCGATGCCCAACAAGGTGGCAAGGATAATCCGCCCGATCGCGCCCGGCACGGCTATCCCTCGCACGGCGAGCAGGTCGGAGGCGGAAAAATGCAGCCCGACGCCGAACATCAGGAGGATAACGCCCATTTCGGCGAGCTGACCGGCAAGAGCGGTATCGGCGACAAAGCCCGGCGTGAACGGGCCCATCATGATGCCGGCCATCAGATAGCCGACCAGCGGCGGCAGCCGAAGCCTGTCGGCGCCGTAACCGAGGATCGCCGCGAAAACGAAACTGACGGCGACCGTTGCGATGAGTCCGACTTCCTGATGCACGTCTGCCTCTTCCTGTGATGACGGCGGCCACTCTGTACGAAGCGCAAGCAAAATTAAACAGTTGATTTGGGTGATGGGAACGCTGTTTTCGAGGTTCGATCGGTCGCGAACAGATTGTGGCCTCGCTCCGCCCGGCGCGACCGGCCCCTCGCCGATGTTGGAACCACTTTTGTCCTGTCTCGTTGCCTCTTCATCAGGAGAAGGAGAAATAAAATGCGAAAGATCATCCTGAACTGTACCGTGGTGGCCCTTGCCGCCTGTTCGTTTGCCGCACCGGCTCTCGCCGACAGCGTCTATGAGAGGGAGCGTTCCTATGACGACGGCTATCGCGATGAGCGGATACGGCCCGGCATCACCATCAGCGAGCGCGGCATCACCTTCGGCGCCGTGCGCGAACGCGATCACCGCCGCTATCGCGATAGTGGCTGCGAAACCAGAAGCGTCACCCGCCAGACGGACGAAGGCGAGGTGACCAAGACGGTCCGCCGCTGCTACTGACGGATATATGCTACAATGACGAAGCCCGGTTCTTGTGCGAGCTGGGTTTTCGCCTTTCAGGCGCTCACATATCGATGCGGTGGTGGAAATCGATTTTCGATGTTATGAGCACGCCTTTGGTAAAAGCGCGTTCCCAGCGCAAAGACCTCCCGCACAGGATTTTTCAGCATGATTGAGCTTACCCCGTCCCAGATCGCCGCACTCAAACTCGCCCGGGATGGAGATCTTTATCCCCAGCCGGCCAACAAGTGGACGCACCAGAATGCGACGGTGACCTACGCAAAAACCGACCGGTGGAAAGAGCGGCCCCAGAAAATCAAATCGGTCACCGCTAAGACGTTGGGCGAGTTGAAGGAGCCGGGTTTCCTTGAGAGGCGTCATCTGGATGACGACGGATCAAAAGACGTCTACGGCATCACGATGGCCGGCAAGATGTGGCTGTTGAAGAATAAGTAGTTTTAGCTGGACGTGATGGCGCAGCTAACCGGCGCACCATCCGACCAGTCCGCCTTCGTTTCCGGCGGTACTACGGCGCGATGGTTTTCCGCTTAGCTGCTCTCGTCTGCCTGCCGAGCCAAAGCTCGCAGAGCGAAGGCTGGTGCCCCATGCCGGGGTCGAACCAGCACTTCTTTCGAAACTCGATTTTGAGTCGAGCGCGTCTACCAATTCCGCCAATGGGGCAACGGATACAGACCGGGCGGCTGTCTAACATGCGAGCGCCCGCGCGCGCAAGACGGTTGGGCGAAGTTATCGGGCTGATCCGATTGAAGAGATCCGGCTTCGTTTCGAGGCCGGATCTCTTTTGATCTCAATGGGCGGCGGCCGGCACGGGATTGGTCAGGCCGGACTTCTTCAGCGTGATTGCCAGGATCGAAGCCAGCAGGCAGAAGGCGCCGGCGACGAAGAAGGCGGGCAGATAGCTCGAAAGCTCCGTTCGCGAGAGGCCTGCGCCATAGGCGGCGGTGGCGGCTCCCAGCTGATGGCCGGCAAAGACCCAGCCGAAGACGAGGCCGACCTTTTCACGGCCGAAGCGGTCGGCAGCGATCTTGACGGTCGGCGGCACGGTGGCGATCCAGTCGAGGCCATAGAAGACGGCGAAGATGGAGAGGCCGTAAAAGTTGAAATTGCTGAAGGGCAGATAGAGCAGGGAGAGGCCGCGCAGGCCGTAGTACCAGAACAACAGCCAGCGATTGTCGAACCGGTCGGACAGCCAGCCGGAGCCGATCGTGCCGAAGAAATCGAAAATGCCCATGACGGCGAGAACGCTGGCGGCCGCCACCGGGACAATGCCGAAATCGCCGCAGAGGGTGACGAAGTGGGTCTGGATCAGGCCGTTGGTGCTGAGGCCGCAGATGAAGAAGGTGGCGAAGAGGATCCAGAAGGTCGAGGTCTTCGAGATTTCCCGGAGGACGGTGATCGGCGTCATCAGCGCGACACCGAGCGAGGTGCTTGCCGGCGGCGGCGTCACATGTGTTTCGCCGAGAGCCGGCAAGTTGAGGTCGGCCGGGCGGTCGCGCATGAAAGCCAGCACGGCAAGGGCTGCGACCATGATCATGGCGCATACGAAAAACACCGTCGAGCGCCAGCCGTAGCGTTCCGTCAGCTCGGCCATCAGCGGCAGAAAGACGAGCTGGCCGGTGGCCGAGCTTGCCGAAAGCATGCCGACGACGAGGCCGCGATGCCTGGTGAACCAGCGGGAGGAGACCGTCGCGGCGAGCACCATGGCCGTCAGGCCCGTGCCGAAGCCGACGACGATGCCCCAGAGCAGCAGCAACTGCCACAGCGTGGTCATGAACAGTGAACCGATGAAGCCGGCGCCGATCAGCGCAAGCGCGAAGACGATGACCTTGCGGACGCCGAAATAATTCATGAAGGCGGCGGCGAACGGTCCCATGAAACCGAAAAGAAGCAGACGGATCGCCAGCGCGGAGGAAATCTGTGACGTCTCCCAGCCGAACTCGTCCTGCAGCGGCTTGATGAGAACGCCGGGGGCGCCCATGGCGCCCGCCGTCACCAGCATGGTGAGGAAGGTGGCGGCAACGACGACCCAGCCGTAATGGATGTTGCGCCGGGCGAGGGAGGAGGCGAGGGCTGTGGAAACCATGAGCACAATCCGTTGAAATTCAGCTTCGGGAAGATACGGGAGCGATTTACATGATGATCATCATATTTCTTGCCTATTGATGATGGACGTCATATATTTTGTCAAGCGACTATTTCTGGAGACGACAATGCGGGTCAGCCGCGAGAAATTTGCCGAAAACCGCGAGAAGATCCTGAGCGTTGCCGGCGTGCTTTTCCGCGAGAACGGTTTCGACGGTGTCGGCGTTGCTGACATCATGAAGGCGGCGGGACTGACGCATGGCGGCTTTTACGGCCACTTCAACTCGAAGGACGACCTGGCGCTCGAGGTCAGCCGCAAGCTGATCGACAGGGTGGAAGAGCGCTGGAAGGAGCATATCGCCGAATCGCCGGAGCGGCCGTTGCAGGCGCTTCTCGACCATTACATCCACTGGCGCACCGTCGATGACCCGGGCGGCAGCTGCGTTTTCGCAACGCTGATCCAGGAGGTGAGCCGCAGCCGCGGCGCGGTGCGTGAGGTTTTCAGCGACGGGCTATCGGTGTTGGTCGACACGCTCGCCGACATCGTTCCGGGCGAGAGTGAAGAAGAGCGCCGCGCCAATGCCGCCACAACGCTTTCATCGATGATGGGCGCCGTCATTCTTGCCCGCGCGGTCGAGGACAGGGCGCTTGCCGAGCAGTTTCTGGTGACGATGCGCCGGCAACTTGATCCCGGCACCCGGACATAAACTTAGTCGCAGAAGGCGATGTTCGATCTCCTCTGCGCGTAGTCTCGGCCGATCACCGAGAAATCGACCGGCAAATTATTTGAAGCCGGCGACGGCGTGCGGGATGTAGGGTGCTTCCAGTGCCGCGACTTCCTCGGCCGTCAGCTTGACAGACAGCGAGGCGACGGCGTCCTTGAGATGGTTCGGTTTGGAGGCGCCGATGATCGGGGCCGTGACCGCACTCTTCTGCAGGATCCAGGCGGTCGCGACCTGGGCGCGGGAGATGTCGCGGGCCCTGGCGATTTGCGCCACCGCTTCGACGATCCTGCGGTCGGCGTCGATGGATTGCGTGTAGAGCGTCTTGCCGAATTCGTCGGTTTCGCTGCGCGCTGTCGTCTCGTCCCAGTCGCGGGTCAGGCGGCCGCGGGCGAGCGGACTCCAGGGAATGACGGCGATCTTCTGGTCTTCGCAGAGCGGCAGCATTTCACGCTCTTCCTCGCGGTAGAGCAGGTTCAGGTGGTCCTGCATGCTGACGAATTCAGTCCAGCCGTTCAGCCTGGAAACGTAAAGCGCCTTGGTGAACTGCCAAGCATACATGGAGGAGGCGCCGATATACCGCGCCTTGCCTGCTTTGACCAGGTCGTGCAGCGCTTCCAGTGTTTCCTCGATCGGCGTCGTATAGTCGAAACGGTGAATCTGGTAGAGATCCACATAATCTGTGCCGAGCCGCCGCAGGCTGTTGTCGATCTCGTCGAAGATTGCCTTGCGCGACAGGCCTGCGCCATTTGGCCCCGGCCGCATGCGGTTGAACACTTTGGTCGCCAGCACGATGTCCTCGCGCTTAGCGAAGTCCCGGATGGCGCGACCGACGATCTCCTCGGAGGAGCCGTTGGAATAGGTGTTGGCCGTGTCGAGGAAATTGATGCCGAGGTCGATCGCCTGTTTGATGATCGTCCGGCTTTCCTCCTCCCTGAGGCTCCAGGCGTGGTTGCCGCGGCCGGGATCGCCGAAGGTCATGCAGCCCAGGCAGATTTTCGAGACTTCGAGCCCGGTCTTGCCGAATTTTGCGTATTCCATGAAACGTCTCCGTGATGAATTTGACGACACCCCCTGCGGCTTTGCATGATCTAGTGCGGAACCGACAAAGTCGCAGGGAGCAGAACGAAGAATTTGCGCTGCTATGAGCGCACTGATGCGTGATCGCTTTGAAGCGGAGCTCATGTTTGCCGCTTCCGCCCTCGGCTTGCGCATCCGGGCCGCAAGGTGTTAGCTGGTGCAGCATTTTTACCGGAACCCGACCATGCAACTGCCGTCCCATGATCGCTATGACGATCTCTACCGCGATTTCTCCTGGCGGATTCCGGCGGAATTCAATATCGGCCGCGCCGTCAGCGACGACTGGGCGCACCGGGCGCCGGAGCGCGTCTGTCTCGAACATTTCAGCCCGAACGGCCATCACCGTACGATGAGCTATCGCGCGCTCGCAGACCGCTCCTCGGCCTTCGCAAATGCACTCGTCTCGCTCGGGGTCGAGCGCGGCGATCGTGTCGCGCTGCTCCTGCCGCAATCCTTCGAGACGGTGATCGCACATGTCGCGATCTATAAGATGGGCGCGATCGCGCTACCGCTGGCGCTGCTCTTTGGCGTCGAGGCGCTGGAATACCGGCTGAAGGCGGCAGGTACGGCGGCCATCATCACCAATAGCTTCGGCCTAGAGCGCATCCGGCAGATCCGCGATCGCCTGCCGATGCTGAAACATGTCGTCAGCATCGACGGGAAAAATAAGGACGCACTGGCTTTTTCCGAGCTGGTGGATGCCCATCCCTCCGTCTTCGAGGTCGCCAAGACTGGCCCGGACGATCCGGCGCTGATGATCTTCACATCGGGAACGACGGGGCCGCCCAAGGGCGCGCTGCATGGCCACCGTGTTCTGCCCGGCCATATTCCGGGTATGCAGTTTGCCCATGAGGGCTTTCCGAAAGAAGGCGACAAGGTCTGGACGCCGTCCGACTGGGCCTGGGCGGGCGGGCTGCTCAACGCGCTGCTGCCGAGCCTTCTGCTCGGTGTTCCCGTGGTCTCGTCGCCGGCGCAGAAATTCGATGCCGACATGGCCTACAGGATCATGGCCGAGATGAAGGTGCGCAACGCCTTCATTCCGCCGACGGCGCTGCGGCTGATGCGATCCGTTGCCGATCCGCGTTCGAAATATGACCTGGTGTTGCGCACCATCGGCTCGGCGGGCGAGGCGCTTGGCCGCGAGACCTATGAATGGGCGCGGCGCGCGCTCGGCATCACCGTCAACGAGTTCTACGGCCAGACGGAATGCAACTTCGTGCTCTCGTCGAGCGCTGCCTATGGCGTGACCAGGGCCGGCGCCATCGGCCGGACGGTGCCAGGACACCGCGTTGCGATCGTCGATGAAGCGGGCGAGGAATTGCCGGTAGGGGAACCCGGCCAGATCGCCATCGCCAGTCCCGATCCTGTCATGTTCCTCGGCTATTGGAACGATGTGGCGGCGACCGAGCGGAAGTTCGTCAAAGGCTGGCTGCTCACCGGCGATATCGGCCGGCAGGACGCGGACGGCTACGTCACCTTCGAGGGCCGCGACGACGACGTCATCACCTCGTCGGGATATCGTATCGGCCCGGCCGAAATCGAGGATTGCCTGATCGGCCATCCGGCCGTGCAGCTTGCCGCCGCTGTCGGCAAACCTGACGCCGTGCGCACCGAGATCGTCAAGGCCTATATCGTGCTGTCACCGGGCCATTCCCCAAGCGAGACGCTGGCCACCGATATCAGGGAATGGGTGAAAATGCGGCTTTCGATGCATGAATATCCGCGCGAGGTGGAGTTCATCGACTCCCTGCCATTGACGACCACCGGCAAGGTGATCCGCCGGCTGCTGCGCGAAAGGGCGGCGGCCGAAGGTTAGCCCCGGCCTGCCAGCGACATGATCTTCTCGCGCAGCATCTTCGCCATGTTGCGGGTACTGCGATACATATGGAGCTGGGCGGCGACCTGGCGCATGTCGCGGTCGCCGTTCTGCGTCAGGCCGATCACCAAGGTTCCCATTTCCTCGCGTTCCTGCCAGAAGCGGCTCATGATCGGATGGTCTGAGACGGCGCAGGAATCGGAGCGCACGATGTTAGCGTCGTCGAGATGCCACTCGGTGAGTTCGCTCATCAAGAGCTTGCCCGGCGAATAACGGGCATAGTTCTCGTCATAAGCAGTCTTCCAGGTGTAGGCCTCGCCGCCCATCATCAGAACCACGATGGCGGCGATCGCCTTGCCGTTGAGGTCGATCGTGTGGATGCGCACGGCATCGACGGCGGCAAGGTTCGATACGGCCTCGCGGGCAAAGGCGGTGTGATAGCGATCGGTCACGAGCGCGCTGCGGCGCTTGCCCTTCCAGCCGCCGGCCTCCATCGCCAGGAATTCCTCGAAGCGGACGTGGATTTCGCGAGGCTGGCGCGCGACGGCATAGACCGCCGTTCCCTGTTCCTCCAGCAGGCGCCACTGGCGGCGCATCTCGCGCATATGCGAGGAGGAGACGGTCTTGCCGAGATAGACAGGCGCCTCATCCTCGCTCTGCAGCATCGGGCGCAGGTAGGGATTGGTCACGGTGAGCGGCAGGTTGCGGCTGAGCGCCACGGCCTTGGCCATGCGCACGAAGATGCCGTTCAGCCTCAAATCCGGCAGAACCAGCGTGCTGGGCAGGTTGAGATCCGGGGTGGTCAGTCCCTCGAAGAAATTGTCGAGGGTCTCGGCGGCATCCTCGCCATCGACGAGAGGCGTGCCGAGCGGGCCGAAGCTGTTCGACCAGCCGCGGATGATCGAGGGGCCAACGGCAAAGCCCGGCTTGTCGATCGAAAACGGCATGAGGAAGCGCATGCGGCTGCGGCCGGCGCCGTGGTCACGGATGAGGGCGAAGTTCACCTGCCGATCTTCGAGCCGCGGCATGGCGGGCGCGAGGAAGCGGCCGGAGAAGAAGACGTTCGGTTCCATCGCCCGGTTGGAGAGGAAGTCGAGTTCTTCCTGCAGCTCGTAGCCGAGCTTGCCGGGATAGAGGCAGAGTTCGCGCCCCGGACGGCCGATCTCGGCGCGGGCCTCGGCCTGCGGCGCTTCGAAATTCAATGCGGCAAGGTCATGCACCATCCGATTGGCGATGCTGTCCGTGCTTTCGGTGACGGGGGGAAGGCGCACCATCTATCGAACTCTCATTTCTGGCGTTGCGGCGGAGGGGCTGGCGAAGGCGAAGAGCACGATGCCGAGCGTGCGGCGCACTGCGATATGCAGAAGGATCGCCTCGACCGCCATGGCTGAGGCCGTGGCGACCGCGGTGCCTTCGATGCCGTAATGCGGGATCAAAGCGAGGTTGAGGCCGATATTGGCGGTCAACGCGCCGGCGTAGAGCGCAACGCAGAGGTTCTGCCTGCCGGCCATCATCAGCAATGTTTCGGCCGGTCCGACCAGCGACTTGGCAAGGATGCCGGCAAGCAGGATCGCCATCAGCAGGTAACCCGCGGTGAAGGCGCCGCCGAAGAGCGAAAGCAGCAGGTGACCGGCTGCAAGCACTGCAAGGCCAACCCCGAGTGCCGGCCAGAAGGTCCAGCGGGCGGCGTCGGTGGCGGCAACCGCCAGCTGGGCGTGGTCGCCCTCGGCGATGATCGAGGAAAAGCGCGGGCCGGCGGCGGCCTTGACGGAGAAATTGATGAAATGCACCAGAGCCATCGTCTTGGCAGCGGCGAAATAAATCGCGACATCGTGCGGCTCGAGGAAAATGCCGACGACGACGACATCGGAATTGGTGAGCAGAAAGCTCACGCCCTCGATCAGGAAGATCGGGAAGGCGACGCTGAACCAGGCGAGGAAATCGACTTTGCGTGGGCCTTCGTCGTAATGCCGGCGAAGACGGTAGAGCGTGGCGCAGTATTGGCCGACGGCGGTGACGAAGGTGGCGGCGAGCGCTGCCTGCATGGCGGTGACCGCCGTATGCGGGGCTCCGATCGCGATCGCGATCAGCATGAAGGCGATGATGAGGATCGGGCGGACGATATAGACCGGGCTCAGCGCCATGACAGGCCAGTGGTTTGCCCGCGACGTGCCCTCCAGAATGTCGCCAAGCGCGATCATCGGCATGGCGAGCAGGCCGAGGAAAATCGGGACGAGGTAGTAGGTCTCGATCATATCGCCGAAGAAATGCAGCCCGAGCATGCCGGCGGCGAGCACCACCGTGCCGGAAAGCAGTGCGAAGATGCGTGCCGTGCCGGTGAGGCCGCGGATTTCCTCGAAAGCGCCTGCCGCCCTGTATTGGGGCAGGAAGCGGATGATCGCGGTGTGGAAGCCGAGGCAGGAGAGATCGCCGAAGACGACGACCAGCACCCAGACGAAGACGAAGATGCCGTATTCATATTCGCCCATCAGCCGGGCGAGCACGATCTGGGACAAGAAGGCGAGAGCGGCGCTGAGGATACGGATCGAAAAGGCCGTCAACGCCATGCGCTGAGCCGCCGCCTTCTCGCCGCGTTCGGTGAGCACGGCTGCAAGCATGCGCAGCGTACGGCCGCCGATCGGGCGCAAGCCCGCGGGCAGCATCTTTTCCGCTGTTTCTATGACCGCCATGATGAACACGCAAAACTCTGAAGGTCAGGCAAATCGTCCGCGAAGTCTTGACAGGTCAGGGTTAAGAAACGGTTCCAGGGCAGTCTCGCCACGAAGCCAAAATGCCGGTTTTCCGGTCTTGCCGCAGAAAAGAAAATGCCGCCCGGAGGCGGCATTTCAGGATCGTTGCGATTTGCCTCAGACCTGTTCGAAGGCGCCGTGGCAATGCTTGTATTTCTTGCCGGAGCCGCACGGGCAGGCCTCGTTGCGGCCGACCTTGCCCCAGCTGGCGGGGTCATCAGGATTGCGGTTCTCAGGCGAGACGATGACTTCCGATGCCTGGTAGATCGGAGCGTAATCATCCTCGCCGGTCGTCGGATCCAGGTGATGGGCCTGCATCAGCGGCGGCTCGGGCTCGGCCGGCGCCTGCTGCACCAGTTCGACGCGCATCAGCTGGGCGGTGACCGCCTCGCGCAGATTGTTGAGCAGCGCGGTGAAGAGTTCGAAGGCTTCGGATTTGTATTCCTGCAGCGGATCGCGCTGGGCATAACCGCGGAAGCCGATGACGGAGCGCAGATGGTCGAGGTTGACGATGTGCTCGCGCCAGAGATGGTCGAGCGTCTGCATGACGATCGAGCGCTCGACATAATGCATGATGTCGTCGCCGAAACGCTCGGCCTTTTCCGTGAAGGCGGCATTGGAGGCCTGCGTCAGGCGCTCGCGGATATCGTCCTCGCCGATACCTTCCTCCTTGACCCAGTCCTCGATCGGCAGGTCGAGGTTCAGGGTGTTGGCGGCGGCGGTCTTCAGGCCGACGGCATCCCATTGCTCGGCATAGGCGCGCTCGGGGATATGCTTGTCGACCAGATCCTCGATCACTTCGCGGCGCATGTCGGAGACGGTCTCGGAAATATTGGTCGATTCCATCAGCTCGAGACGCTGTTCGAAGATCACCTTGCGCTGATCGTTGAGAACGTCGTCATACTTCAGAAGGTTCTTGCGGATATCGAAGTTGCGGGCTTCGACCTTCTTCTGCGCGCGCTCGAGCGCCTTGTTGATCCAGGGATGGACGATCGCCTCGCCTTCCTTGAGTCCGAGCTTGGTCAGCATGCTGTCCATGCGTTCGGAACCGAAGATGCGCATCAGGTCGTCCTGAAGCGAGAGATAGAATTTCGAGCGGCCGGGATCGCCCTGACGGCCGGAGCGGCCGCGCAGCTGGTTGTCGATGCGCCGGCTCTCGTGGCGTTCGGTGGCGATGACGTAGAGACCGCCGGCGGCGAGCGCCTTCTGCTTGAGTTCCTTGATCTCCTCGACGATCGCCTGGACCCTGGCGTCGCGCTCCGGACCCGCTTCGACTTCGCCCAATTCGCTCTCGATACGCATGTCGAGGTTGCCGCCGAGCTGGATGTCGGTACCGCGGCCGGCCATGTTGGTGGCGATCGTGACGGCACCCGGCACGCCGGCCTGGGCGACGATATAGGCTTCCTGCTCGTGGTAGCGGGCGTTCAGTACCTTGAAGTTGTCGAAGCCCTGCTTGCGCAGGCGCTCAGCGAGCAACTCCGACTTCTCGATCGAGGTGGTGCCGACGAGCACCGGCTGGCCGCGCTTGTGGGCGTCGAGGATCTCTTCGATGATCGCCTTGAACTTCTCGTCGAAGGTCCGGTAGACCTCGTCGTCCTCGTCAAGGCGCTTGATCGGCAGGTTGGTCGGGACTTCGATGACGTCGAGATTGTAGATGTTGGCGAATTCTTCCGCTTCCGTCTGCGCCGTGCCGGTCATGCCGGCGAGCTTGTCGTACATGCGGAAATAATTCTGGAAGGTGATCGAGGCGAGCGTCTGGTTTTCCGGCTGGATCTGCACCTTTTCCTTGGCTTCAAGCGCCTGGTGCTGACCTTCCGAATAACGCCGGCCCGGCATCATGCGGCCGGTGAACTCGTCGATGATGACGACTTCGTCGTTGCGGACGATATAGTCCTTGTCGCGCTGGAAGAGCTTGTGGGCCTTCAGCGCGTTGTTGATGTGGTGGACGATCGCGACGTTCTCAATGTCGTAGAGCGCGTTGCCCTTCAAAAGGCCGGCCTGGCGGAGCAGGTTTTCGAGCTTTTCGGTGCCTTCTTCGGAGAAGTTGGCGGAGCGCTGCTTTTCGTCGATCTCGTAATCACTAGGCGCCAGCAGCGGGATGAAGGCATCGATCGTGTTGTAGAGTTCGGAGCGGTCATCGAGCGGGCCGGAGATGATTAGCGGCGTGCGCGCCTCGTCGACGAGGATCGAGTCCACTTCGTCGACGATCGCGAAATTGTGGCCGCGCTGGACCATCTGGTTCTTCTCGTACTTCATGTTATCGCGCAGATAATCGAAGCCGAGTTCGTTGTTGGTGGCGTAGGTGATGTCGCAGGCATAGGCCGCGCGGCGCTCCTCGTCGGAAAGGCCGTGAACGATGACGCCCGTGGTCATGCCGAGGAAGCCATAGACGCGGCCCATGGTCGCGGCATCGCGCTGGGCGAGGTAATCGTTGACGGTGACGACGTGCACGCCCTTGCCGGAAAGCGCGTTCAGATAGACCGGCAGGGTGGCGACGAGGGTTTTGCCTTCGCCGGTCTTCATCTCGGAGATCGCATTCGAATGCAGGATCATGCCGCCGACGAGCTGTACGTCAAAAGGTCGCAGGCCGAGAACGCGGCGCGAGGCCTCGCGCACCACGGCAAAGGCGGGAATCAGGATGTCGTCCAGCGTCTTGCCCTCGGCAAGCAGCGCGCGGAATTCCACCGTCTTCGCTGCGAGCTGCTCGTCCGTCAGAGCCTTCGTCTTCTCTTCGATAGAGTTGATGGCAGTGACGTTCGGCTGATACGACCGCACGCGGCGATCATTGGACGATCCAAATAACTTGCGGGCTATGCCGCCAAAGCTGACCATGTGACTGGCCCTTTCTCAATATTTCATCCCCGGCGTTTCTTGTTGGCGGCCCAGCCGAAAATCAGGCGCGCAGCTTAAAACGCCCGGAAACTGTTCTGGACGCGAGGTTGCGTGACAGATAAGAGGGGGGTCGAATGATGTCAACGGATTTGGCGGATACAGAAAGGCCACAATCCGATGTTGATGGCTATTTTGGGCTGGATTCAGGGGATACTGAAGCCGGCGATGTAACTGTGAAGGGTATTTCATGTTGAGCACCAACAAATTCGCCGCGCTGGCGTTTGTAACTTTTGTTGCGCTCCAGGCGCCCGCCTTTGCTGACGATGCAATCGTCGCCAAGGTCGGTAAACTGGAGATCCATCAGTCGGAACTCGATCTCGCCGTCGCCAATCTCGATCCGCAGCTGGCGCAGCTGCCCGATGAGCAGAAGAAGGTCGCAGCCCTGTCGGCCGCCATCGATGTGAAGCTGCTCGCAGCCGACGCCATCGCCGAGAAGCTCGATCAGACCGACGAATTCAAGAAGCGCATGCAGTATCTCGCCGACCGCGAGCTGCACAATGCCTATTTCAAGAAGCATGTCGTCGACACCGTGACGCCCGACGAAGTCAAGGCGCGCTACGACAAGGAAGTCGCAGCCCTGCCGAAGCAGGAGGAAGTCCACGCCCGCCACATCCTCGTCAAGACCGAGGACGAAGCCAAGGACATCATCAAGCAGCTCGACGCCGGCAAGGATTTCGCCGAACTCGCCAAGGAAAAGTCCACCGATCCGAACAAGTCGGAAGGCGGCGATCTCGGCTATTTCACCCGCGGCCGCATGGTCAAGGAATTCGAGGACGCAGCCTTCGCGCTCGAAAAGGGCACCTATTCCAAGACTCCCGTCAAGACCGACTTCGGCTATCACGTCATCAAGGTCGAGGATAAGCGCGACGCTGCTCCGCCGCCCTTCGAGCAGGTGCAGGATCAGGTTCGTCAGCTTGTCATGCGCGACAAGTATCTTGCGCTCCTCGCCCAGGCGAAGACGTCCGCCAAGGTCGAGATCATGGATGAGACGCTGCGCAAGGGCTACGACGAGGCCAACAAGCAGCCGGAGCCGGGCAGCGAGCCCGTAGCGCCCGCGCCGCAGAAGTAATATTCGCATCAAGGGCCCGGTTCTTCCGGGCCCTTCGTTAGATCCGGGGCCGGAAATCCGAATCCGGATCTAAATCAAAAGCAGAGCGTGATGCCGAAAACCGCTCGCACTTTTCGGCATCATGCTCGATCATCGTTTATGGTCGCATTTCCGGACGGCGAACCGGTTCCCATTTCGCCTGGAAATGCTCTTTGGCAGGTGTCGCATCATGTCCGGTTCCGTCTCCCCGCTCGCTCCGAAATCTTTCGTCGCCATGCCCTCGCTGCGCGGCGTGCGCATGGCGACGGCTTCTGCCGGCATTAAATACAAGAACCGCACCGACGTGCTGCTGATGGTCTTCGACAAGCCGGCAGCGGTCGCAGGCGTCTTCACCCGCTCCAAGTGCCCGTCGGCGCCGGTCGATTTCTGCCGCGCGAACCTTCCTCATGGCAGTGCGCGGGCCGTCGTCGTCAACTCAGGCAACGCCAACGCCTTCACCGGCCTGAAGGGTCGCCAGGCGACCGCGCTGACGGCGAAGTCGGCTGCAGCAGCCGTCGGCTGCGGCGAAAACGAGGTCTATCTGGCCTCGACCGGCGTCATCGGCGAGCCGCTGGATGCCACCAAATTCTCAGGCGTCCTGGAGCGGATGCAGGCCGAGGCCACCAGCGATTTCTGGTTCGAGGCCGCAAAAGCGATCATGACGACCGACACCTATCCGAAGGTCTCGACCCGCAGCGCTGAGATCGGCGGCGTCACTGTCACGATCAACGGCATTGCCAAGGGTGCCGGCATGATTGCGCCCGATATGGCGACGATGCTTTCCTTCGTCGTCACCGATGCCGATATCGCGCCCGCGGCTTTGCAGGCGCTTCTGTCCGACGGCGTCGGTCCGACTTTCAATTCCATGACCGTCGACAGCGACACGTCCACCTCCGACACGCTGATGCTGTTTGCGACGGGTGCCGCGGCCGAGGACGGTCAGGCCCGCATCGAACGTGCCGACGACCCGCGCCTTGCCGCCTTCCGGGCCGCTCTCAACGACGTGCTGAAGGATCTGTCGCTGCAGGTGGTGCGCGACGGCGAAGGAGCGACGAAGATGCTGGAAATCACGGTGACCGGCGCCGAGAGCGATGCCGCCGCCAAGCGCATCGCGTTGTCGATCGCCAATTCGCCGCTCGTCAAGACGGCGGCCGCCGGCGAAGACGCCAATTGGGGCCGTATCGTCATGGCCGTCGGCAAATCGGGGGAGATGGCCGACCGCGACCGGCTGGCCATCTGGTTCGGCGACGTCAGGGTCGCCGTCAACGGCGAGCGCGATCCTGATTATTCCGAGGCGGCCGCCTCTGATGTCATGAAGGCGCAGGATATCCCCGTCAAAGTCGATATCGGCCTCGGCACTGGTTCGGCAACCGTCTGGACCTGCGACCTCACCAAGGAATATGTTGCGATCAACGGCGACTATCGGAGCTGATCGTTCATTGGCGCAGGCATCCATTTCCCAACAGAATCTGCCGCTGGTTCGCAGGCTGGAGGCCGTCGGCTTCCGCGCCTGGCCGGCGGCATCGGTGCAGTATGACGGCAGCTGGCAGGTGCGGCTGACAGCCGGCCACCCGTCCAACCGGCTGAATTCCATCGTGCCGCTCGATCCCTCGGATCATCGCGACGTCGAAATCCGCCTGGAAAAGGCGCGCCGGAAATTCGAGGCCTATGGCCGCGCCGCCGTGGTCCGCCAGACGCCGCTTGCCTCGCCGGTGCTGATCGATCTTCTGCGCGCGCAGAACTGGACGCAGTTCGACGAGACAGTTGTGATGACCTGCGATCTCGCCGAGGCGGAACTGCCGGATACGCTTGATCACCTGCCGACCCACGATGTCGGCCGTTTCGTCGACGCCAACCTTGCCGTCGACCGGGCGCCACCGACGCTGAAGCCGGCGCTTGCCGAAATCATTTCGGCGATCAAGCCGCCGTCGGGCCTGTTCTTGATCGAGAATGCGATGGAAGGCCCGCTTGCGACCGTGCTCTGCGTCCAGGACAACGACCTTGCCGGCATCATGTCGCTTTCCGTTTCCGAGACGCGGCGGCGCGAGGGGCTCGGCACCGAAATTCTGACTTCGGCTCTACGCTGGGCGCGCATGCGCAGCGCCCGCTCGGCCTGGCTGCAGGTGAAGCTTTCCAATCGCCCGGCCATCGCCCTCTATGAGCGCCTCGGCTTTCGCGACGCCTATCATTATTGCTACTGGCAGCAGGAGCAGAGATGAGCGAAGCAGGCCGGAAGATTTTGCTGGTCGCCGCCTGCGCGCTGATCGATGCCGATGGGCGTATCCTTCTGGCACAGCGTCCCGAGGGAAAGTCGCTTGCCGGGCTCTGGGAATTTCCGGGCGGCAAGGTCGAACCCGGTGAGACGCCGGAGGAAACGCTGGTGCGCGAACTCGAGGAAGAGCTCGGGATCAGGACCAAGATCGCCTGTCTGGCGCCGCTCACCTTCGCCAGCCATTCCTACGAGACCTTCCATCTGCTGATGCCGCTTTATATCTGCCGGCGCTACGAGGGCATTCCCGAGGGTCGCGAGGGCCAGGCGCTGAAATGGGTGCGTCCGCAGGCGCTGCGCGACTACCCGATGCCGCCGGCCGACGAGCCGCTCATCCCGATGCTGCAGGATTTACTTTAGCGTTACCTGATTATTATCACGCAACGCCGTTTTCGGCTGTGGATATTAATAGATCGTTTAACACCTTCTGCCAAAGATCGGCCTCAATCAAGCATCTGGCGTGCGTGTATAAAAAGGCTTGACGTCATGGACGATGATTTCTGGAAAGCTGTCCGGGAAAAGGAACGGGCTTCGTCTGCCTCGCGCAGGACGGGTGCGCTCAATATCGCCCTTCTGTTCGGCACGGCGGTGGTGGCCCTGACGCTGATTCTGACGCCCATGCTTGCGGATTCCTCGAAGAAGAGCGTCTTTGCTAGCGCCCCGGTGGATTTCGACACGATCACGACGGGATCGATTCCGAAGGATGAAGGCGGCAAGCGTTATACGATCCGCCGCAGCGTCCTTCAGGAGACGCCTGGCTCGGTCTGCGTCGTCCAGGGATACGGGGTCGGCTCCGGTTGCTGAAAATGCCGGCCGTCGCCTGATGGCCGTGGAATTTGTTGAAGCATTCGGTTCACGCAGAGGGATGGGGTAATGCGTCTTTTGAAAGCATTTTTTGCAGATGACAGAGGTGCGACGGCGGTCGAATACGGCCTGATCGCCGCCCTCATTTGTACCGCGCTCATTTCCGGTCTCGGTTTTTTTACCAATGCCCTGCAGAACGTCTTCGGCGTGATCAGCAACAATCTGCCCGCAAATTGAAAAAGCCGCCAGCGGCTACTGTCTGAGCTTGTGCTCGTCCACCTTCAGCGCGTCGGCAAGGCGTGCTTTGGCGGAGCCCGGCTGGAGCGGCTTTTGCTGGCTTTCGTGCGGAGCCCATCCCGAGACATAGACGATCGAAAAGGTCGCGCGGATGCGTCCGTCGGGATCGGAATAACGTTCGGCATAGATCTCCGCCGCGCGCAGGAAGAAGGCGCGTGTGAGCGGCGTGCGGCCGCGGGCCGCGAGCGGATTGCTCATGCCCATCGCCCTTAGATCCCGCATCAGGGGGAAAAGCGAGTCGTACCGTACCGTGTAGTTCTCGGCGTCGATCACCGGTAGCGTGAAGCCGGCGCGTTGCAGGAGGCTGCCGACATCGCGCACATCGGCGAAGGGAATGACGCGCGGGCTTGCGCCGCCCGTCATCTCGGCCTCCGCGGCCAACAGCACCTCACGCAATTCCTGCAGCGTGCCGGCGCCGGGGATCGCGGCCAGGAACAGGCCGTCCGGCCTCAAGGCGCGCCGGATCTGGATGAGAACACCCGGCGTATCATTGGTCAGATGCAGGCTGAGCGGTGCAAGGACGAGGTTGGCCGATTGCGGATCGAGCGGCACGTCCTCGAGCGGCGCCTCAATCACCGTTTCGTCTGGGGCCGCATAGGCCATCTCGCTTTCGACGCGGATCATCCTGCCGATCTTGCCGGTCGCCATTGCCGCGCGGGCCGCAGCACCCGTCGCGCCGTGCAGCTCGACGGCTGTTTCGAAGCGGCGCTCGACGACGGCAAGCCTTTCGGCCATTTCCTCGGCGGCGATGTCGAGCAGGAAGGCGGCTTTCGGATCGTTGCCGATAAGCGCGCGATGGCGATGTGCGGCGATCAGGGCTCTGTCGAAGATCGTTTCCATGGCGATGTCCATAGTCCCGCCTCGCTGAAGCAGCAAGGCGATTTTCCTTTTCGAGGCTATGCGGTAGTCTCAGCCGCATGGGGCCGATCGATTTCGAAACTCCGTCAAAATTCTTGCGGGCGCATCTCTTGCGGCCGTTTTCGGCGCTGGCCGATTTCCTCTATCCGCCCGCCTGTTCCGTGTGCGGCATTTCCACAGGCGGCCATCGCGGGCTCTGCGCGAAATGCTGGTCCGGCATCCGCTTCATCGAACGGCCCTATTGCGAGGTGCTCGGCATTCCTTTCTCGCATGATCTCGGCACGGGCATCCTCAGCGCCGAAGCGATCGCCAATCCGCCGCCCTTCGACCGGCTGCGGTCGGCGGCGACCCACGACCATGCGGTCCGCGATCTCGTTCACGGGCTCAAATATCGCGATCGCACCGATCTGGCGCCGATGATGGCGGCCTGGATGCTGCGCGCCTCCGACGGCACGGTCGAAAGTTGCGATGGGCTGATCCCGGTGCCGCTGCATCGCACCCGCATGCTGGCACGCAAGTTCAACCAGGCGGCCGAGCTTGCCCGCCACATGGCTGGGCTTTCGGGCAAGCCGCTGCTTGCTGCCACTCTCGTCCGCGTCAAGCGTACCAGCCAGCAGGTCGGTCTTGGTGCAAAGGCGCGCGAAGACAATGTCAGGGGTGCTTTCGCGATTGCTAAGGATTGCGAAAACGATGTCTCCGGCAAGCGCATCGTGCTCGTCGACGACGTCTATACGACTGGGGCGACGGTCGCCGCCGCAAGCCGTACGCTACGCAAAGCGGGGGCTGCGGATATCACGGTTTTGACCTTTGCAAGGGCTCTCTCCGAGCCTATATGACAGAAAATACCCGGCATCCGTCTGGAGATATCATGGTACCCGTCACGATCTATACACGGCAGTTCTGCGGCTATTGCACCCGCGCCAAGTCCCTTCTCGAAGAAAAGGGCGTCGAATATGTCGAGCACGATGCGACTTTCTCGCCGGATCTTCGCCAGGAGATGATCGGCAAGTCGAACGGGCGCACCACCTTTCCGCAGATCTTCATCGGCGCCGATCACGTCGGCGGTTGCGACGATCTTTTTGCGCTCGATCGGGCCGGCAAGCTCGATCCGATGCTTGTGGCCTGAGGAAGAACCGATGAGCTTCAAGGCCGCCGCCGTCCAGATGTGCTCCGGGGTCGATCCGGTGAGGAACGCCGCAGCCATGGCGCGGCTCGTCCGTGAAGCCGCCGCCCAGGGTGCGACCTATATCCAGACGCCCGAAATGACCGGCATGCTGCAGCGCGACCGCGCAGCGGCGCGCGCCGTGCTTGCCGACGAGACTGATGACATCATCGTCAAGACCGGCTCCGAGCTCGCCGGGGAACTCGGCATTTACATGCATGTCGGCTCGACGGCCATCGCGCTTGCCGACGGCAAGATCGCCAATCGCGGCTTTCTGTTCGGTCCCGATGGCCGGATCCTCAATCGCTACGACAAGATCCATATGTTCGACGTCGACCTCGATAATGGCGAGAGCTGGCGCGAAAGTGCGGCCTATACGGCCGGCTCGGAAGCGCGCGTCGTGTCGCTGCCCTTTACGGAAATGGGCTTTGCCATTTGCTACGACGTTCGGTTCCCGGCGCTCTTTCGCGCCCAGGCCGTTGCCGGCGCCGAGGTCATGACGGTTCCTGCCGCCTTCACCAGGCAGACTGGTGAGGCGCATTGGGAGATCCTGCTCAGGGCACGGGCGATCGAGAATGGCGTCTTCGTCATTGCCGCAGCGCAAGCCGGCCGACACGAGGACGGGCGCGAAACCTTCGGCCATTCGATGATCATCGATCCCTGGGGCACGATATTGGCCTCGGCCGGCGCCACCGGCGAGGCGGTCATCATCGCCGAAATCGATCCCGCCGCGGTCAAGGCTGCGCATGACAAGATTCCGAACCTCAGGAACGGTCGGGAATTCTCGGTCGAGAAGATCGCGGGAGCAGTCGCTGGAGGCGTCGCCGCTTGATCCGTTACTCCCTTACCTGTGACAATGCCCATGAATTCGAAGGCTGGTTTTCGGAAAGCGCCGATTTCGACCGTCAGGTGGAGACTGGTTTCCTGACCTGTCCCGTCTGCCATTCCGCCGTCATTTCCAAACTCCTGATGGCGCCTTCCGTATCGACCGCGCGCAAGAAGGACGCGAGGCAGACACTGGCGATGGATGCGATGCGCCGGGAGGCCCTGCAAAAGCTGAAAGAGGCCGTCGCGGCCGTTAAAGCCAATTCCGAGGATGTCGGCGCGAAGTTTCCCGAGGAAGCGCGCAAGATCCATTATGGCGAGGCGGACGCCCGCGGCATCATCGGCCAGGCAACGGTCGACGAGGCCCAGGCGCTCGTGGAAGAGGGCATCGAGATCGCTGCTATCCCCGTTTTGCCGGAAGACGTGAACTGAAATGCAGCCGGCGCGTCTGGCCTTTTACAATTTCGGCCTGCATGTCGCTTCTGCCGAAAGTGAAGAGGTCAAGGGCTTCGTTCTCCGCGAGCCCGCGAATTTCGAAGCCGCGGCTCGCGCCGGCGGTTTCATCGGACGCTCTGGCTATGTTGGTTATCCCGGCGCCAGGAGCTGGGGGATTCAAGTATTTCCTCGCTACATCAAGGGCAGCGGCTTTGAGTCCGCGCCTTCGTCCCTTTCGCTCTGGGCCGATATTGAGTCCCTGATGGCCTTCACCTATAACGGTGTGCACGCCGAGGCCCTGAAAAATGCCCGCAATTGGAATGTGAAGCAGACATGGCCGCCGCTGGTTTTGTGGTGGGTGTCAGCCCATCATCGACCGGAGTGGCAAGACGGCGTCGAGCGTCTTGAATACCTTGCCGATCACGGCTCAAGCCCTTACGCCTTTACCTTCAAACAGCCCTACGGACCTGACGGTACCGAGACGGCAATCGATCGCGACCGGGTCAAGGAACTTGCGGCACGCAATGCGGAAGCCCAGAAAGATCTGCTTGCCTACGTCCAAGCCTTAAAAGCGTAGCCAGCTAATTGACGGCGGGATTACGCCGGTCGCTTTGCCAGCAGCATATAATTCACGTCCATATCTCTGGACAGGCTCCACTGGTTGGACAGTGGATTGAAGAAGACGCCCGTGCGGTCGGTGACCTCGAGGCCGTCTGCGGCTAGCGGCTTTTCCAGTTCTTCCGGACGCACCAGCTTTTCATACTGATGGGTGCCGCGCGGCAGCCAGCGTAAAATGTTTTCGGCAGCGAAGATGGCAAGGGCTGCCGCCTTCATCGTGCGGTTGATGGTGGCGACGAAGATCAGGCCGCCGGGGCGGACCATTTTTGCGCAGGTCGCCATGAAAAATTCGACGTCGGCGACATGTTCGACCACTTCCATGTTCAAGACGATATCGAAGGTCTCGCCGGCCTCGGCAAGCTGCTCGGCAGTGACAGCGCGATAATCGACCGACACGCCGGACGATTTCGCATGGGTCGAGGCTATGCCGATATTCTTCTCGGAAGGATCGGCGCCGACGACAGCGGCGCCCATGCGCGCGACAGGCTCGGACAGGAGGCCGCCGCCGCAACCGATATCGAGCACGCGCAGGCCTTCAAGCGGGCGGGCGCCTTTCGGATCACGGCCGAAATTCTCGCAGGCCTTGTCTCTTATATAAGTGAGACGGACAGGATTGAACTTGTGCAGCGGCCTGAACTTGCCGGTCGGGCTCCACCATTCCGCCGCCATCGCCGAGAAGCGGTCCACTTCGCCCTGGTCGATCGTGCTTCTGGCGGTTTCCGTCATCGTCCACTCCTTGCGTTCGTGACAAGTGAAGTCGGACGATCGGGGGCATAAGTCAAGGGGCGTGGGTATCGGCGGATTGGCCAAGGTGCAGAAGCCCGGCGATTGCTTTTATCGCGCGCTTGCCTCCCCCTGCCAAACTCGCTAAGAGACGCCGCAACTTGGGGCCTTCAGGGCCTGGGCTTTTAGAGTGGTTCCAGAAAATGGGAATCCGGCTCTTTCGCCAAGCGGTCCGCCCCAGAGCTTTCGTGATGCCGGGTCCGGGTTTCCGTTTTCCGGCGCCAGTCGTGGTAGAGGCATATGGCACGCATCGTAATGAAATTCGGCGGCACGTCCGTCGCTGACCTGGACCGCATCAAGAACGTTGCCCGCCATGTGAAACGCGAAGTCGACGCTGGCCACGAGGTGGCGGTGGTGGTCTCGGCCATGTCCGGCAAAACCAATGAGCTGGTCGGCTGGGTGCAGGGCATGCCGAAGGTGATCGGCGCCAATTCTCCCTTTTATGATGCGCGCGAATATGATGCGGTGGTCGCCTCCGGCGAACAGGTGACCTCGGGGTTGCTTGCGATCGCATTGCAGGCGATGGATATCAATGCGCGCTCCTGGCAGGGCTGGCAGATCCCGATCCGGACCGACAACGCCCATGGCGCGGCGCGCATCCTGGAGATCGACGGTTCCGACATCATCAAGCGGATGGGCGAGGGCCAGGTCGCTGTCATCGCTGGCTTCCAGGGATTGGGACCTGACAACCGCCTCGCGACGCTCGGGCGTGGCGGATCGGATACGTCGGCTGTCGCCATCGCGGCAGCTGTCAAAGCGGATCGCTGCGATATCTATACCGATGTCGACGGCGTCTATACGACCGATCCGCGCATTGTGCCGCAGGCGCGCAGGCTGAAGAAGATCGCCTTCGAGGAAATGCTGGAAATGGCCTCGCTCGGCGCCAAGGTGCTGCAGGTGCGTTCGGTCGAGCTTGCCATGGTGCACAAGGTGCGTACCTTCGTGCGCTCGTCTTTCGAAGATCCCGATGCTCCGGGCATGGGCGATCTGTTGAACCCGCCCGGAACGCTGATTTGTGACGAGGATGAAATCGTGGAACAGGAAGTAGTCACCGGCATCGCCTATGCCAAGGATGAGGCTCAGATCTCGCTTCGCCGTCTTGCCGACCGGCCGGGCGTTTCCGCAGCGATCTTCGGACCGCTCGCCGAATCCCATATCAATGTCGACATGATCGTCCAGAATATCTCCGAGGACGGGTCGAAGACCGACATGACCTTCACCGTCCCTTCAGGCGACGTCGAGAAGGCGATCAAGGTGCTCGGCGACCATAAGGAGAAGATCGGCTACGATGTCGTGCAGAACGAATCGGGGCTGGTGAAAGTATCGGTCATCGGCATCGGCATGCGCAGCCACGCGGGCGTTGCCGCGACCGCATTTCGTGCACTTGCCGAAAAAGGCATCAACATCAAGGCGATCACGACCTCCGAGATCAAGATTTCCATCCTGATCGACGGTCCCTATGCAGAACTCGCTGTCAGGACTTTGCATTCCTGCTACGGTCTGGATAAGAATTGATTCCCAGTGGGCGGCCTGCCCCTTCAGGTTGAGGAGACGAGGGCCGGCCCGCCGGGACTGAGTGCGTTGTTTCGGGAGCTTGAGACGCCATGAGAGACCTTTCCGGCGGTCCACGCGTGCTGCTCAGGCGGCTGCGCGAGTTGATGGCGGAGCCGCTGGAGCCGCAGGATCGTCTTGACCGGATCGTCCGCCAGATCGCCGGCAACATGGTGGCGGAAGTCTGCTCTGTCTACGTGCTGCGCGCCGACGGCGTCCTCGAACTCTATGCAACCGAAGGTCTCAACCGCGAGGCCGTGCATCTGGCGCAACTGAAGATGGGGCAGGGCCTCGTCGGCACGATCGCAGCCTCGGCCCAGCCGCTGAACCTTTCCGACGCGCAGTCACACCCTGCTTTCCGTTACCTGCCGGAAACGGGCGAAGAGATCTACCATTCCTTCCTTGGTGTGCCGATTCTCCGAACCGGGCGCTCGCTCGGCGTTCTCGTCGTCCAGAACAAGGCGAGCCGCAACTATCGCGAGGAAGAGCTGGAAGCGCTCGAGACGACGGCGATGGTGCTGGCCGAGATGATCGCCACCGGCGAGCTCAAGAAGATCACCAAGCCGGGCCTCGAACTCGACCTGACGCGTTCGGTGACCGTCGACGGCGACACCTATAATGACGGCATCGGCCTCGGTTACGTCGTGCTGCACGAGCCGCGCATCGTCGTCACCAACCTGCTCAACGAGGATGCCGAGAAGGAAATCCGACGGCTGGCCGAAGCCATGGGCTCGCTCCGGATCTCGATCGACGACATGCTGTCGCGTCGCGACGTGTCGATGGAAGGCGAACACCGCGAGGTGCTCGAAACCTATCGTATGTTCGCGCATGATCAGGGCTGGGTGCGCAAGCTCGAGGAGGCGATCCGCAACGGCCTGACGGCGGAAGCGGCGGTCGAGAAGGTGCAGAGCGATACCAAGGCGCGGATGATGCGCCTGACGGATCCGTATCTGCGCGAACGCATGCACGATTTCGAGGATCTGGCGAACCGGCTGCTCAGACAGTTGACGGGTTATACCGGGCGGACGACGGCCGAGGGTTTCCCCAGCGACGCGGTTATTCTGGCGCGCGCCATGGGGGCGGCAGAACTGCTCGATTATCCACGTGCCAATGTGCGCGGGCTGGTGCTGGAAGAAGGCGCGGTGACGAGCCATGTGGTGATCGTCGCGCGCGCCATGGGCATTCCGGTCATCGGCCAGGCAGCCGGCGTCGTGGCGCTCGCCGAGAACGGCGATGCCGTGATCATCGATGCCGACGAGGGGCATGTGCATCTGCGGCCGATGGCCGATCATCGGCGTTCCTACGAGGAAAAGGTCCGCTTCCGTGCCAGACGGCAGGAGCAGTTCCGGGCGCTGCGCGCCGTCGAGCCGGTGACGAAGGATGGGCAGCGGATCGCGCTGATGATGAATGCGGGGCTGCTGGTCGACCTGCCGCAGCTTTCGGAATCGGGCGCCGAGGGCATCGGCCTCTTCCGCACCGAACTGCAGTTCATGATCGCCTCCACCATGCCGAAGGCGGATGAGCAGGAGCAGTTCTATCGCAATGTGATAAAACAGGCGGCGGGCCGCCCCGTCACCTTCCGCACGCTGGATATCGGCGGCGACAAGGTCGTGCCCTATTTCCGCGGCCATGAGGAAGAAAATCCCGCCCTTGGCTGGCGCGCCATCCGGCTATCGCTCGATCGGCCGGGACTATTGCGCACCCAGCTGCGCGCCCTATTGAAGGCGTCGGCCGACACCGAACTGAAGCTGATGGTGCCGATGGTGACCGAGGTTTCGGAGCTGAAGATCGTGCGCGAGCTGTTGCAGAAGGAAGTGCAGCACCTCTCGCGCTTCGGTCACGGGTTGCCGCGCAAGCTGCAATTCGGAGCGATGCTGGAGGTGCCTGCACTGCTCTGGCAGCTTGACGAACTGATGGAGGCGGTGGATTTCGTTTCGGTCGGTTCGAACGACCTCTTCCAGTTCTCGATGGCGGTCGATCGCGGCAATGCGCGGGTCTCGGATCGCTTCGATCCGCTCGGCAAACCATTCTTGCGCATCCTGCGCGATATCGTGCGCGGGGCGGATCGGAACAAGACGCCGGTGACGCTCTGCGGCGAACTCGCCAGCAAACCGATCTCGGCGATGGCGCTGCTCGGCATCGGCTTCCGCTCGATCTCGATGTCGCCGGCCTCGATCGGACCGGTGAAGGCGATGCTGCTCGGGCTCGATGTCGGGGCGCTGGCCAAGGTGATGGACGAGGTGCTGGACGATCACCACGCCGTGATGCCGATGCGCGAGGTGCTTGCCCGCTTCGCCGAGAGCCACAATATTCCCCTTTAGACAGAGATTAAGAAGAATCGGAGTGAAGGGTGGCGAAGCTTCCCGTTGAAAAAATGCGCGAGCTGGAGCGCCGTTTCGGCGAGATCGAGGCGCGCATGTCGGCTGGCCCGGCTGCCGATGTCTATGTGAAGCTCGCATCCGAATATTCCGAGCTGCAGCCCGTCGTGACGCAGATCCGTGCCTATGAGAAGGCGGTCGCCGAGCTTGCCGATCTCGAAACGCTGCTGGCGGATAAATCGGTCGACCGCGAGATGCGCGACCTCGCCGAGCTGGAACTGCCGGAGGTGAAAGAGCAGATCGAGGCGCTCGAACAGGACATGCAGATCCTGCTTTTGCCGAAGGATGCAGCGGACGAAAAGAGTGCGATCCTCGAAATCCGCGCCGGCACCGGCGGCTCGGAAGCGGCCCTTTTTGCCGGCGATCTCTTTCGCATGTACGAGCGTTTCGCGGCGGAAAAGGGCTGGAAGGTGGAAGTTCTCTCGGCAAGCGAGGGCGAAGCCGGCGGCTATAAGGAAATCATCGCGACGATCACCGGCAGGGGCGTTTTCGCCAAACTGAAATTCGAATCCGGCGTACATCGCGTGCAGCGCGTGCCGGAAACCGAGGCGGGCGGACGCATCCATACGTCGGCTGCAACCGTTGCAGTGTTGCCGGAGGCAGAGGAGATCGACATCGAGATCCGGCCGGAGGATATCCGCATCGATACGATGCGCTCTTCGGGTGCGGGCGGCCAGCACGTCAATACGACGGACTCGGCGGTGCGCATCACCCACCTGCCGAGCGGCATCGTCGTCACCAGCTCGGAAAAGTCGCAACACCAGAACCGCGCCAAGGCGATGCAGGTGCTGCGCTCCAGGCTCTACGATGCCGAGCGACAGCGGGCCGACAGCGAGCGCTCTGCCGATCGCAAGAGCCAGGTCGGCTCCGGCGACCGCTCGGAACGCATCCGCACCTATAATTTCCCGCAGGGTCGGGTGACGGACCATCGCATCAATCTGACGCTTTACAAGCTCGACCGGATGATGGAAGGCGAGATCGAGGAGGTCGTCGATGCGCTGATGGCCGATTACCAGGCAAGCCAGCTGGCACAGCTCGGCGAACAGCAATGAGCTCGACGGTCGCCGATATGCTTGCTGACGCGCGCCGACGCTTCACTGAAGCAGGTATCGTCGATCCGGCGACCGATGCGCGGCTGCTGGTCGCGGGCCTTCTGAAATTGTCGCCGACCGAGCTGTTGACGCGATCGGCCGAGAGACTTTCTCCCGAGCGGTCCGAGCTGATCTTCAAGGCGATGGAGCGGCGGCTCGGCCATGAGCCGGTGCATCGCATTCTCGGCGAGCGTGAGTTCTACGGCTTGCCGCTTCGGCTCTCGGCGGAAACGCTGGAGCCTCGGCCGGATACAGAAATCCTGGTCGATACGGTGCTCGCCTATCTCAGCAACCTTGCAAAAGCTGAAGGCGATCTCCATATCCTTGATCTAGGAACCGGGACTGGGGCGATATGCCTTGCGCTTTTGAGCGAGTGTCCTGATGCGTCAGGTGTCGGCAGCGACATATCGGCGGATGCGCTTTTGACGGCAAGATCGAATGCAGAAAGAAACGGATTGCTGGATCGGTTTCAGGCCATACAGTCGAGATGGTTCGAGAGCATCGAAGGGTCCTTTCACGCGATTGTCTCAAATCCGCCCTATATTGCTTCCAATGTCATTCACGATCTCGCTCCCGAAGTGACGAAATTTGATCCGCTTGCGGCCCTGGATGGCGGCCCGGATGGGCTTGACGCCTACAAAGCCATAGCCAAGGATGCGGCAAGGTTCATGAGACCCGATGGGTTCGTCGGACTGGAGATCGGCTACGATCAGCGAAACGATGTGACGGCGATCTTTGAAGCGAAAGGCTTCAAGTGCCTCAAATCCGTGAAAGATTATGGTCAGAACGACAGGGTGCTCGTGTTCGCGCTCGCGTGACAGGCGATAATTGCTGCACTGGACAGGACATTATTGTTATTGCGAAGAAAAGGCTTGGATTTCCCAGGGAAGCAATATAGGTTGCGGTTACGTGTTGGGCAGATAGGAATGAACGAGATTCGTTCGGTACTTGGTTTGCCTCGGGGGTCCGCTCTTTTAAACGAGAGTTTCAACGGTTGAACACGACCCAATGCGTGAATCAGTCAAACTGACTTGAGAACCAAGCGGCAGGTCGGCGCAAAGGCGCAGTATGCTCGCGGCACAAAGGTCCTGACCCGGTTTTCCGGTCATGGCGGTTGGTGCCATGTATCCATCACAAACAGAGAATTCAGGTGAACGATCTATGAGGCCAGGACAGCAGAACAAGCGCGGTCGAGGGCGTGGTAACAACAATAACAATGGCGGCGGTGGAAATAACAATAACAACAATTTCAACCGCAAGGGCGGCAACCCGCTGACCCGGACCTATGACAGCTCCGGCCCCGATGTGAAGATCCGCGGTACTGCGCAGCATATCGCAGAAAAATACGCGCAGCTCGCCCGTGACGCCCAGAGTTCCGGCGACCGCGTGATGGCCGAGAACTATCTTCAGCACGCCGAGCATTACAATCGCATCATCGCAAGCGCCCAGGCGCAGATGCAGGAACGCTTCCAGCGCGACGACCGCGGCGAATACAATGATCGCGAAGGTGCGGACCGCGACGGCGACGACATCGATGGAAACGACAATGACGGCGACGATGTCGTTGTCGTCCAGCCGCCGCAAAACAGGCAGCATCAGGCGCAGCCGAAGCCGGCAGCCGTTGCGGCGCCTGCCACGGCGCCCCAGCCTGAAGTCATCGACGGAACCGGCCCGCAGCCGGAGATCGAAGGCATTCCCGCCGAGGTTGCCATGGACGAGGAAGGTTCCGCCGGCCAGCCGCGCGAACGCCAGCCCCGCCGCCGCGCCGCCGGCAACCGTCCCCGTCGCCCGCGTCGTGGCGCGGAAGGCGACGCGGCCGCCGAAGGCGAGGGTGCCTCTGCCGAGGCGCCGGTGCTGGCGGATGTCGCATCGGAATGAAGGATTTCGCGTCTCCCTTCGGGCAGACGCGGGAGGCTCATTCGATCTGCTCGAATTTCCTTGAAAATCCCCGGCCCTGTGCCGGGGATTTTCATTTTACGGGCTCTTTAAACTCTTAAAACAGCGTACCATATTCTCCTCGAACTGCTTCGCCCAAATCCCAGACGGGCCAAGCGCGGCCTGCCTTTTCAGGGGGTCGATCTCAATCATCGGTCTGCGCCTCGTCAGGGCAGGGCGATCCATGGAGGTAGAATATGAACATCGAGAAATATTCCGAGCGGGTGCGCGGTTTCATCCAGTCGGCGCAGACCTATGCGCTGGCGCAGGGTCACCAGCAATTCACGCCCGAGCATGTGCTGAAAGTCCTGCTCGACGACGATCAGGGCATGGCTGCGTCGCTGATCGAGCGCGCCGGCGGCGATGCCAAGGCTGCCGGTCTTGCCAATGACGCGGCGCTTGCCAAGCTGCCCAAAATCTCAGGCGGCAATGGCAATATTTATCTGGCACAGCCGCTCGCCAAGGTGCTTTCCACCGCCGAAGAGGCCGCGAAGAAGGCCGGCGACAGCTTCGTCACCGTCGAGCGGCTGCTGCAGGCGCTGGCGATCGAATCCTCGGCCTCGACCTTTTCGACGCTGAAGAATGCCGGTGTGACGGCTCAGGGCCTCAACCAGGTCATCAACGACATCCGTAAGGGGCGGACGGCGGATTCCTCCAATGCCGAACAAGGGTTCGATTCGCTGAAGAAGTTCGCCCGCGATCTCACCGCCGAGGCCCGCGAGGGCAAGCTCGACCCCGTGATCGGCCGCGATGACGAAATCCGCCGCACCATCCAGGTTCTGTCCCGCCGCACCAAGAACAATCCGGTACTGATCGGTGAACCCGGTGTCGGCAAGACGGCGATCGTCGAGGGCCTGGCGCTGCGCATCGTCAACGGCGACGTGCCGGAATCGCTCAAGGACAAGAGGCTGATGGCGCTCGACATGGGCGCGCTGATTGCCGGTGCGAAATACCGCGGCGAGTTCGAGGAGCGGCTGAAGGCCGTGCTCAACGAGGTGCAGGCCGAGAACGGCGAGATCATCCTGTTCATCGACGAAATGCACACGCTGGTCGGCGCCGGCAAGGCGGATGGAGCAATGGATGCCTCCAACCTCCTGAAGCCTGCCCTTGCACGCGGCGAGCTGCATTGCGTCGGCGCGACCACGCTCGACGAATATCGCAAACACGTCGAGAAGGATCCGGCGCTTGCCCGCCGCTTCCAGCCCGTCGTCGTCGATGAGCCGACGGTCGAGGATACGATCTCGATCCTGCGCGGCCTGAAGGAAAAATACGAGCAGCATCACAAGGTGCGTATCGCCGATGCCGCGCTGGTGGCGGCGGCGACGCTTTCCAACCGCTACATCACCGACCGCTTCCTGCCCGATAAGGCGATCGACCTGATGGACGAGGCGGCCGCACGCCTGCGCATGCAGGTGGATTCCAAGCCGGAAGAGCTCGATGAGCTCGACCGCCGCATCATCCAGCTGAAGATCGAGCGCGAGGCGCTGAAAAAGGAAACCGACGTTGCCTCCGCTGACCGGCTGAAGCGGCTCGAGACCGAACTTGCCGACCTCGAAGAGGAAGCCGATGCGCTGACGGCCCGTTGGCAGTCGGAAAAGCAGAAGCTCGGCCTTGCAGCCGATCTCAAGAAGCAGCTCGACGATGCCCGCAACGAACTGGCGATCGCCCAGCGCAAGGGTGAGTTCCAGCGCGCCGGCGAGCTGACTTACGGCGTCATTCCGGATCTCGAAAAGCAGCTCGTCGAAGCCGAGAAGCAGGACGGCGAGCGCGGTGCGATGGTGCAGGAGGTGGTGACCCCCGACAATATCGCCCATATCGTTTCCCGCTGGACCGGCATTCCCGTCGACAAGATGCTGGAAGGCGAACGCGACAAGCTGCTGCGGATGGAAGACGAGCTGGCGAAGTCGGTGATCGGCCAGGGCGATGCGGTTCAGGCCGTATCGCGCGCCGTTCGCCGCGCGCGTGCAGGACTGCAGGATCCGAACCGGCCGATCGGCTCGTTCATCTTCTTGGGTCCCACCGGCGTCGGCAAGACGGAACTCACCAAGGCGCTCGCCCGCTTCCTCTTCGACGACGAGACGGCGATGGTGCGCATGGACATGTCCGAGTACATGGAGAAACACTCCGTTGCCCGGCTGATCGGCGCGCCTCCCGGCTATGTCGGCTATGACGAAGGCGGGGCGCTGACGGAAGCCGTGCGCCGCAGGCCCTATCAGGTCGTGCTGTTCGACGAGATCGAAAAAGCTCATCCCGACGTCTTCAACATCCTGCTGCAGGTGCTGGACGACGGACGCCTGACGGACGGCCAAGGCCGGACGGTTGATTTCCGCAATACGATGATCATCATGACCTCGAACCTCGGCGCCGAATATCTGACGCAGCTTAGGGACGGCGACGACAGCGACACGGTTCGCGAGCAGGTGATGGATGTCGTGCGCGGGCATTTCCGACCGGAATTCCTGAACCGCATCGACGAGATCATCCTCTTCCATCGCTTGAAGCGCGAGGAAATGGGCGCGATCGTCGATATCCAGCTGAAGCGGCTGGTGGCTCTCTTGTCCGAGCGCAAGATCGTCATCGATCTCGACGAGGAAGCCCGCCATTGGCTGGCGAACAAGGGTTACGATCCGATCTATGGCGCAAGGCCACTGAAGCGGGTGATCCAGAAGTTCGTGCAGGATCCGCTGGCCGAGCAGATCCTCTCCGGCCAGGTGCCGGATGGATCGACGGTGAAGGTGACGAGCGGTTCGGACCGGCTGCAGTTCAGGTCACGGCAGACGGTAAGCGAAGCGGCATAAATCGTTTTGTCAAAGAATTGGGAATGGCGGCTTCGGCCGCCATTTTCGTTCGGCGGGTGAAGAGCGACGTGCGGCGCTTGTCAGCCACTGTGAAGATTATTTGCTCGCCACCTGATCCGGCGTCTGGTTGTTCAGCAGCGTATCGATGCGTTTGCGCTCGTCTTCGAATTTCGCCAGCGCTTCGCCTTGCAATGATTTACCGCCCGGCAGACGAATGCGCAGCGGGTCGACCTTGGTGCCGTTGACGATCAGCTCGTAATGCAGGTGCGGGCCGGTGGATTCGCCCGTTGTGCCAACCCAGCCGATGACCTGGCCCTGGCGGATCTTGGCGCCGGGCAAGACGCCCTTGGCGATGGCGCTCTGGTGATTGTAGGAGGATTCATAGCCGTTGGCATGGCGGATGATCGTCTGGTTGCCATAGCCGCCGGAATCCCAGCCGGCCTTTTCCACCGTGCCGTTGCCGGCGGCGATGATCGCCGTGCCGCGCGGTGCTGCCCAATCAACGCCGGTATGCATGCGGGCGAAGCCAAGGATCGGGTGACGGCGCATGCCGAAGCCTGATTTGAAGATGCCGTTCGGAACCGGATTGCGCAGCAGGAACTGGCGGATGCTCTTGCCGCTTTCGTCGAAATAATCGACCGTGCCGTCCTCGGGATCCTGGAAGCGGTAGAAGCGCGTCTGGGTATCGCCGAAACGGGCGTTGACATAGAGCAGCTCGGAATCCTCGGTTGCCTGGCCGGCGCTGTCGGCGACGGAGAAGAAGGCCTCGAGACTATCGCTCGGCCGCAGCTGCGCCTGGAAATCGACATTGCTGGCAAGCAGCTTGATGATCAGCGCAGTCATATCCTTGGTCATGCCGTAGGAAAGAGCGGCGCGGTAGATGCCATCGTAGACGCGCGGCAGGTTCTGGCCTGGCGGCGGAGCGAAGGAATTGTCGTCGAAGGCTGTGGCGATTGCATCCAGCATCGGCGGCTCACTGCCGGGCACGTATTTGCCTTTGTCGTCGACGGCCACGGTCACGAGATGGCGCGTGCCGCGATAGACGCTGGCTCGGATGATCTTTGCCTGCTCGCCCTTCTGGATAATGCCGATACGCAGCACCTCGCCCTTCTCAAGCTCACCCGTGCCGAGTTGCTGCGAGATATAGCCGGCGATGCCATCGGCATATTGCTGCGGATAGCCTGAATCCGTCAGTGCCTTGGCGATCGTCGTGTCCACGCGCACGGGCAGGATGTCGTCGGCGAATTCTTCGGTCTGCGGCGTGATCGATTCCGGCGCGGAGACCGTCATGTTCTGTTCGAGCACGCGGGCGGAGAGACCCGCGGTCAGATCGACATCGGCATCCTCGTTGGAGAAACGGCGCGGGTCGACGTAATAAAGGGCCGCGAGCTGGGTGTTGCCGTCAGTCAGCACAGAACCGTTGGAGCGTACGTTTTCTTCGACTTCCTCGAACGACAGGCCGGACGCCATCTGCAGGTTGGACTTGCCGGTCGGGAAGGGAATGGTCTTCAGGCTGACTTCGGATTCGACGTCGGAGCCATAGATCGCACCTGTGCGGCTTTGCGGCGCGGGCTGCGGCTCGTCGGCGGAAAAAATCGCCAGGGGATCGAAGTCGGGATAATCCTCGGTCGCCACATGGTTGGCGGCCAGCGTCATCTTCACATGTGCGAAAGGCTGGCGGCGTACGACCTCCTTCTCACCGTCGTGGACGACGGTCGAAACTTCCATGATGGCGCGGTCGGAAGGTTTGGCGGCGATGGCGGGTGCAATCAGCCGGCCGCCACGGACTACCGTCGTATCCTCATGTGCTTCTGCCGTGGCGCTCGCATAGGCTTCGGCGGGGATCGCCAGCTGCTGGCGGCCGTCAAGGGCGGCAAAAAGGGCGACGCCCATCAGGACGGACGATGTAATGCCGGTGAGGAACGTGCCCGAGAGCCAGCGCAGGGAAACCTCGCGCCGGTCGGGCGCGCGCCTGCCGTCTGCCAGAAGCGGAGGCTCGTTGCCCAACGAGCGGATCATCATTTTCTCCGTCATCATGGCAGTCTGGTCCGCGTCCTTACATTCGACGTCTCTGGAGGCATTGTTTGGCCATCCTGGCTGGGGCGAAAGATGTGCATATTTTGGGCATGGAAGTCAAATCACTCAGGAAAAGGCAGTCTGCCTGCGTTTGCCTGTGTGAATCATGCGTCTCTTAAGACCAGCAGATTGTGATGATGTCGGGGCGCGGAAGACGAAAGAAGCGCTCTTTCCACAAAAAGCCGAGAGATGATCGCTTTTCGTGTCCTGTCAGGCCGTTCGGAATCCGGAAAAAGACCGCGTTTTGGCACGACCAAGAATTTTCTATGTAAAAACAATAACTTGAAAGAAATATCACTTTTTTCAAAAAGCGCTGTTGACTGTTTCCGGGTGTTAGTTCTATAAGCCCACTCACTGAACGAGGGCGGCGGCGCTGCTGGCGACGAAGTCTTTCGTTCTAAAGAAACTCAAGCGGATTGGCTGATGCTGGTTTGTGTTCTGGACGCGAGTTTGGAGCGGGTTTTGGTGACGACTGGTGTCGTCGGTTATTTGACAATTGAAGATGAGAAGAAAGAGAAACGTGGGCGGCGGAGCTTGCGGGATCTGAGAGATTGGATCCTTTGAAAGAGACTTTGGCGGTCACGTTTATCAAGAGAAGTTACA